>ERZ761607.1160-NODE-1160-length-34921-cov-5.145815_pt1 | contig 34921 bp, 29 predicted proteins | sample MGYA00511164_ERZ761607 | MGnify/ENA primary metagenome ERZ761607 (study PRJEB28899, sample SAMN02445080) | bioreactor sludge metagenome | biome: EBPR sludge | place: Australia: Brisbane, Thorneside Wastewater Treatment Plant | collected 2011-06-22 ... | reverse complement strand
GCGCCTCGAGGCAGCACTCCCGTTTCCGTCACGATCTTTTGGCGCGGAGACAAAACGTCGGGCGCGGAGCTTCGATCCCCGAGATACTTTAGGAATCCGTAGTGTCCGCTCACCGCCTGCCGGAACTTCGGAAAGTCGTGGTAGCTGAGCCGGTGGGCTTCGCAAAAAGCCTTCACCGACGGGGCGATTTTCGGGTAGAGGGTGTGGCCCCAATCGGGAAACAAGTGGTGCTCCACTTGAAAGTTGAGTCCGCCCAGCGCCCAGGTCAAGAAGCGGTTGCCCGTCGCAAAGTTCGTGGTCGTTTCGGTCTGACGGGCCACCCACCCACGCTCACGCTCTAAGGCTTGGGTGCCCATGAGCTTGGTCCCCGAGGTGTGCGCCATCTGAAAGACGAGCGCGAGGAGGAAGCCCATGAGGGCCAGGTGCGCCAAGAAGAATCCGGCGCCCAGCCAGAAGCTCCCCATCAGGCAAGCCGGCAGGAACCAAAAAAGGCCCAGGGCGATCGGTTTGAAAACGAGGATCTCCCGCCAGACGCGCCGACTCACTTCCTTCGGAAGGCGATGCTTGTTCTTGGCGAGATCGGCGAAATCCGAAACGAAGACCCACATGAAAACCGCGAAGCCGTACAGGAACCACGCGTAGAGGTGCTGGTACTTGTGGTGCGACAGCAAGGGGTCTTCGACGTGCAAACGCATGAGCCCGCCGCCCTCGATGTCGTAGTCGCGCCCGGGCGTGTTCGTGTGCATGTGGTGGGCCACGCAGTGCTGGTGGTACCAAAGGATGGAACTCCCGCCGCAGATCGAAATCGTCTTGCTCCACACGCCGTTCGTTCGCTTGGTGAAGCCCGAGGCGTTGTGGCTGCCGTCGTGCATGACCGCGAACATGGCGATCGTCGTGACGAGCGTAAAGGCGACGCTGGACACGACAACGGGGAACAGGCCCCATCCCGAGAGATTCCCCGCGCAGGCCAGGTAAAGCGCGTAGCTGAGGATCCAGAGCGCGAGGACGGAAAAGCACTTCCGCCGGCCTTCCCGGTGGGCCTCGCGCTTCCAACGTTCAAAGTCAGGGTGATCGTTAAGATAGGCCTTCAAGGCGGACAGATGGTTCAAGCGCTTCCCCCGGGGTGAAGCCTTGAGTTTAGGCTCATTCCGACCGGGCGCAAGCCATCGCGGAACGAAGAGTTGTAGCCCCGTCGAGCTACAACGCCCCCTCCTTAGCGCGGCGGCCACTCACGGCGCGGGCGACTTGGGCCGAGCTTCCTTCACCTTTACTTCGAGCCGGCGCGTGAACTCGACGGAGCCGCCTTCGGTGCCCCGATGGGGCCCGGCATCTCCGAAGTGGCCTTCCGCTCGTGACAGTCGGGGGGCGGCGGCTTGCCGCCGCCGGCGCCGCAGATGCAGGGGTTGCATCCGGCCGAAGCGGCACCCGCGGGGAGCCCGAGCAAAGCGGCCAAGAGGAATACTTTCGTGGTTTTCATGGGACCTCCTGGGAGTACCCTACGCGAAGGCGCCGAAAGGCGCTGTTGCGGATAACGCAACTTCAAGCTAACGAAATGTCTACACATGGAAGGCTTTCAAGTCCCCCCCGAGTACTGCCTCATCGTCCGCGCCATTGGCCAAACGAGTTCGCTCCGCGAGGCGGCGACCCGACTGAGCTGCGACCCCACGCTGCTCGTGCGCAAGGTCCGCACGATCGCGGAAGACCACGGGCTCCTGCAGAAGCTGCACGGCAAGTGGACCCCCACCGAACGCGGACAGCGTGCCGCCCAGTGGGCCGAGGAAGGGCTCACGAGCCAACGCGCCTGGCTCGACGCCAAGTCCCGTCTCCGCATCGCGACGACGATGTGGATGGCCGAGCAGGTCCTCATCCCTTCGCTCGCGGAACTCCGGGAGCAAAGCCGCGAGGGAGTCAGTTATTCCTTCAACACGACCTCGCCCAGCCTGGAGCGCAGTCTCCTCGACGGCAAGGCCGACTACGTGGTGAGCTGCCATCCGCCCACGGACCCCGCCCTCGCCCACCGCCGGGTCGGCGCCGAAAACTGGGTCGTCATCGTTCCTACCGCCTGGGAGAAAGCGTTCTCCGGCGCTTCCCCAAAAGAAACGATCGAGCGGCTCAACGCGCGTCCCTTCGTACGCCACGCCGACATCAATCCCGAGGTGCGACTGGGCTTCGCGCCGGCCCTCACGGAAGACACGCTCATGGATAGCCTCATCGGCGTGCGCAGCGCCGTCGAAGCCAAACTCGGCTGGGGCTGCGTCCCCGAGCTGCTCGTGCGGAGCGCGCTGCGGGACAAGAAGCTCGCTCGGGTCGGACTGAGCCTCCCCTCGCAGGGCTGCGTGAGCGTCTGGTGGCTGCGCGCCCGTCGCGAGACGACCCGGCACGCGAAAGAAATCTGCAAGTGGCTCGAGGCCGTTTGCGCCGAGGCCTAGGAGCGCGAGATCCGCGAGAGTTCCTTGGCGATCTCAGCGATCGTGCCGGTCCGGGCCGACGGCACGGCCTTGAGGGCGGACGAGGGCATGAGCGGGAACTCGGCATCCGCCGCGTCTTGGACCATCGCGAAGCCGCCTTCGTCGGCGATGGCGCGTAGGCCGGCCGCGCCGTCCTGGTTCGCACCCGTCAACACCACGCCGCAGGCGTCCGCACCGTAGGCGATGGCCGCCGACTCGAAGAGAACATCGATCGAAGGTCGCGCGTGCTGCACGTGCCGATCCGAGCTGAGCCCGAAGCGAAAAGTCTTCTCGACGAGCAGATGATAATCGGCGGGCGCGAAGTAGACGTGTCCCTCTTCGATGGGGGCCTTATCTTCGGCTTCGACGAAGCTCAGCCGTGCCCGCGATCGGTAGATGAGGCTTGGCGTAACGTTCGTGCTGGGATGCAAGTGTTGGACGACGATCATCGGAAGCCGAAAATCGTCGTCCAACTCGAGGAGCAGCTTTTGGAGGGCCGTAACTCCGCCCGCCGACGCGCCGACGAAGCAAGCCCGCGGTCGCCTCACGGCTTGGGCTCCGACCGGGAAAGCAACGAGAAGACGTTCTCCCCGGGGCTCACGGCTTGAAAGTTCGGCGCCAGGCTCGAAAAGCGCAGGGTTTCCTTGCTGCCGAGCGCGAGGAAACCTTTGTGCACGAGCGATCTCGCGAAGAGCTCGAGCGCACGCTCCTGCAACTCGCGACTGAAATAGATGAAGACGTTCCGGCAAAGGATGAGGTGCGCCTCGAGGAAGGCCGCGTCCGTCGCCAAGTTATGTTCGGAGAAGACGACGTTCTCGAGCAAGTCCGGATTGAAGCGGACGAGCCCGTACTCCGCACCGTAATACTGCGAAGGCGTTCCCGTACCGCCGGCCGCGGCGTAGTTCTTGTTGAAGGTGGGAATGCACGATGCCTCGAAGATCCCCGTCTTCGCGGACTTCAGCACGAAGGGATTGATGTCGGTCGCGTGAATCGTCGCGCGACGATCGAGCCCCTCTTCCTTGAGGGCGATCGCGAGGCTGAGGACCTCTTCGCCCGTGCTGCAGCCCGCGCTCCAGATCGTGACCTTCGAATAGGTCTTCAGCACCGGAAACACGGATTCGCGGAGGACCTTGAAGAAGGTCGGATCCCGAAAGAATTCGGAAGTGTTGATAGTCAACGACCCCAAGATCTTGCGGAACTCCTCGGGCTCCCGCAGGGCCCGCTTCAGCAGGTCAAGCAGGCTCGAAGCCTGGTAGTCGCCCAAGAGCCCGGCGAGGCGACGGTCCAGCGAGGCTTCGGCGTACTGGCGGAAGTCGTAGCCGTACTTGAGGTAAATTCCCTCGAAAAAAAGATGTCTTTCGACCTCGTCGATCTTCGTCACAAGAAAAGCCCCCGCGGCGAGAGCCAAACCTTGAGGATCGTCATGAGGTTCTCGAGGTTGACCGGCTTCGGAAGGTAGTCGCTCGCGCCGGCCTCGATGCAACGCTCGTGATCTTCCTTCATGGCCTTCGCCGTGAGGGCGACGATGGGAAGTCCCTTGATCCGCGGATTCGCGTCCTGACGGATACGGCGGATGGCCTCGAATCCGTCCATCTTCGGCATCATGATGTCCATCAGGACCAAGTCGATGTCGGCGTGCTTAGCGACCGCCTCGAGGGCCTGCAATCCGTCGCGCGCGATCTCGACCTTGAGTCCCTTCGACTCGAGGGCGCTCGTGAGCGCGAAGATATTCCGGATGTCGTCGTCGACGAGGAGGATCTTCTTGCCTTCGAAGCCCTTGGCCTGCGAGCGGAGGTGGCTCAGCATGGCGCGCGTCGACTCGGGGAGCAGCGACTCCACGCGGTGCAGGAAGAGGTTCACTTCGTCGAGAAGACGTTCGGGCGAGCGGGCGCCCTTGATGATGATGCTTTCGGAGAACTTGCGAAGGTACTGGTCTTCCTCCTCGGTCAGGTCCTTGCCCGTGTAGATGACGACGGGGGGGAGCGCGACCTCGAGCTTGCGCAGCTCGCCGAGCAGATCGATGCCCGAAACGTCCGGCAAAGTGAGGTCGAGGATGATGCAGTCGAAGCCGTCCCGCTTGACGCGATCGATGGCGGCCTCGCCCGTGTCGACGCTCACGACCTCGATATCGGAGCCCGCGATAAGTTCGGAAACGGCCAGGCGCTGAACGGGGTCATCCTCGACGAGCAGCACGCGGCGAAGCTTCGTCGAGATGATCTTCTCGATCCGACCCAGGGCCGAACGGACCTTGTCGATCGTAACGGGCTTCGTGAGGTAGCCGAGCGCGCCCATGCGCAAGGCATTCTGCTGGTATTCGAGCGCCGAGATCATGTGCACCGGCACGTGACGCAAGTGCGGCATCTGCTTGATCATCTCGAGGATGCCCAGGCCGCTGATGCCCGGCAGCTTGATGTCGAGGAGGATCGCGGAAGGCACGTGGGAGCGAAGGATGCCAAGCGCGACCTCGCCGTCGGCGGCCTCGATCGGTTGGAAGCCGTAGGACTTCGCCGCTTCCACGACGGAGAACCGGAAACGCTCGTCGTCCTCCACGACGAGAATGGTCTTCTCGGAGTCGACGCCCTTGAGCGCGCTCTTCACGGCCTGCTTGACCTCGTCCGGCGAAGCCTTTTCGTCCGCGCCGGCAAGCTCCCGGCCCAGGCGGGTCTCGAAGCCCGGGATGGCCGGGCGCTCGGCCACGGCCGTCTCGGATGCGACCGGCAAGACGGCCGGCAACGAGATCGTGAAGGTGCTGCCCTTGCCTTCTTCCGAAGAGACGGAAATCGCGCCGCCCAGCAACTGGGCCAGCTCCTTGGCGATCGTCAGCCCGAGCCCCGTGCCGCCGTACTGACGGCTGACCGAACCGTCGGCCTGCTCGAAGGCTTCGAAGATAAGGCGCTGCTTGGCGGGGGGCACGCCGATGCCGGTGTCGACGACGCTGAGGCGCAGCAGGTCGCCCTTCTCGGCCACCTCGGCCCGCAGCGAGATGGAGCCCTTCGACGTGAATTTGATCGCGTTCGAAATGAAGTTGCGCAGGATCTGATCGAGACGCTGCCGATCCGTGTGCAAGGCGAAGTTGCGGAGCTCGGGCGGCACGTCGACGACGAAGTCCAAAGACTTTGCCCGGACCTGCGGATCGAAGGCCGTCTTCGTCGATTCGATGAGCTCCCCGAGCGAAAAATCCTCGGCCCTCAGCGTGAGCTTGCGGGCCTCGATCTTGGAAAGATCCAGGATGTCATTGATGAGCATCAGCAAGTCGTTGCCCGCGCCGTTGATCGACTTGGCGAACTGCTTTTGCTGTTCGTTGAGGTTCTTTTCTTTGTTCTCGGCCAGAAGCGTCGAGAGAATGAGTAAGCCGTTGAGCGGCGTACGCAGCTCGTGCGACATCTTGGCCAGGAATTCGGATTTGTATTGCGTCGACAGCTCGAGATCGCGCGCCCGCGCTTCGAGTTGCGCCTGCGTCGTCTCGAGCTCGCGGTTCTTGATGTTGAGCGCCTGCTGTTGGCTCTCGAGCGCGCGGGCCTGTTGCTCGAGCTCTTCGTTCGAAGCCCGAAGCTCCTCTTGCTGGGCTTGGAGCTCTTGCGACTGCTGCTGAGTCGTCTCGAGGAGCGCGCGAAGGCGCGACCGTGACTCGGCGGCGCTCAGCCCGATCGCGACCGTTTCGGCCAGCGCCGGGATGACCTTGGCCTCGCCCGCGTCGAGGGGCTTGAGGGAAGCCAGCTCGAGCAGACCGATCGAAAAGCCCTGGAACGAAAGGGGGACGAAGGTCAGAAAGCGCGGGCGGGTTTCGCCCAGCCCCGAGGATATTCGCCAGTAGTCCGCGGGGACTTCGTCGAGTTGCCAAAGCTCGTCGCGGCGGAGCGCCGTCCGCAGCAGCCCCGCGGCCGAATCGTCGAACGTCTCGTCGCGGGCGTCCGTTCCGAGCGAAGCGCCGAGCTTCAGACGCCCCCGGTCCAAGAAATAGAGGCGACCGGCCACGAAGCCCAACGCCTTCGAAAAGCTTTCCAGGACTTTTTCCGACGCCACGCCGATCTCGAGATCGCCGGCGACCGACTGCGCGAACGAGGCGACCAAATTCTTGTGCCGGGCCTCGAGGGCCTTCTCGGCCACTTCGGTCTGGGTTCGAAGCACGTTCTTCGAGATCTGCACGAAGGCGAAGACCAGCACGGCCGACAGGAAAGCGTTGGACAAGTAGAGAATCCACGAGAAGGCTTCTTTGCTCTGCTCCGCGCTCCGCGAGCGCGCGCGCAACAAAGCCCGTTCGGATTCCTTCATCCGTTCGACTTGCCCGCGAAGGACGTCCATGAGGGCCTTGCCATCGGCGAAGTGAACGTTCGTCCGCGCCGGACGCTCGCCCGAAGTCTGGAAAGCGACCTTCAGCGCCTCTAACGCCTCGAAGCGCTTCTGCAGGTTGGCGCGGATCTCGAGGCTCGCGTCGCGCTGCTGCAGGTTATCGCTCGTGAGCGTCGTGACCCTTTGGATGTGAGCCATCGCTTCGGCCACGCCACGATTGTAAGGATCCAAGTGGCTTTCTTCGGCGGTCAGGAGGTAACCCCGCACGCCCGTCTCGGCGTCCTTCGCGGAGGAAAGCGTCAGATCGAGCTCGCTCAAGACCTCGGCGGTGTGCGCCACGAGGCGCTCCTGCTCGATTACTTTCTGAAAGCTCGAGCCCAGCAAGATGACCTTAACGAAGAGGAAAACGAGAACGGCCGTAAGCACAACGAGCGGCCGGTAGTGCCGGGGAATCGTAATCATTTCCGGGGTCTTAGCCAGGAAGCCGGGGGGAAGCGAGAGGCAATTAGCCCCAAAGCCCCCGAGACCAATTGATCCCCCCAACCATTCGCCCTATCCTAGCCTTCTTCCGTGAGCCTCCGATATTCTTTCCGCTCTCTCATCGGCATCCTGGCGTGTGGCGCGGCCGCGGGCGCGGCGGCCTCGGCACTCCTCTGGAGCCTCGCCTGGGCCACGGGCTTTCGCCAAGCGCACCCCGAAGTCCTTTGGCTGCTTCCCTTGGCCGGCCTCGGGCTGGGCCTTCTCTCGTTTCACCTTCCGGACGAAGTCACCATGCGCGACGTCCAGAGAAGCCGGGGGCTCATCCCCCGGGTTCCGCTCCGCACGGCGCCGCTCGCTTACCTGGGCACGGTGATCACGCATTTCTTCGGCGGCTCGGCCGGGCGGGAACGAAGCGCCGTCGTCATGGGCGCGGCGCTTTCCGACCGGATCGCCCGCGCTTGCGGCGTCACGCCCGAAACGCGGCGCACGCTTCTGAGCGCGGCCCTCGGCGCGGGCTTCGGAGCGGCGACGGGAGCGCCCCTCGCGGGTGCGATCTTCGGCTTCGAGTACGCTCGCCTCGGACGCCCGAAAGCCGGCGCGCTCGCGGTGAGCCTGGCGACCGCGTTCGTCGCGCACGCCGTCGCCCGACTCCTTCGCACTCCGCACGGCGACTTCGCGACGGTCGGAATCCCGGCCCTTTCGGCGGGCCTCGTCGTTCGGCTCGGGGCGGCGGGCCTCGCGCTCGGGCTGGCGACCGCCGCTTTCACGGGACTCCTGCACGCGCTCGAGCGTCTCCACGCGCGCTTCCTTCGCTACCCTCCCCTTCGTCCCCTCGTTGGGGGCCTCTTGCTCGTCGCGCTCTACGGCTTGGAAGGAAGCGGACGCTTCGCGGGCCTTGGACTCGAGAGCATCGCCAAGGCGCTGAACGCGCAGAGCGCCCCCGAAGAACCCTTCCTAAAGGCCGTCTTCACGGCCCTCACCCTGGCGAGCGGATTCCAAGGGGGCGAATTCATCCCGCTCGTCTTCGTGGGCTCGACGCTCGGCAACGTGCTCGCCGCGTTCGCGGGTCTGCCGACGGCCTTCCTGGCCGCGCTGGGCTTCGCCGCCGTTTACGCAGGCGCCTCGCGGGTGCCATGGGCTTGCGCCGTGCTGAGCGCGGAACTCTTCGGGTACGCGATCTTTCCCTACGCCCTCGTCGTCTGTCATCTCAGCCACTACGTGGCCACCAAAGCGACGTCGACTGACCACGATTAGAACAAATTGAGATCGGGGAGATTTTCGCTTGCCTTTTATTTAACCTTTTGGTTAAATAAAAGCATGACCTCGGCGGACACCCTCTCGACGATCTTCGCGGCGTTGAGCGACCCCACGCGCCGGAGCATCTTGGGCCGTCTCGCGACGGGCGAGCTCGGCGTCACGGAACTCGCCGCGCCCTACGCGATGAGCCTCCCCGCCATCACGAAGCACCTCAAAGTCCTGGAGAAAGCGGGACTCATTCGACGCGGCAGAAGCGCGCAATGGCGCCCCTGCCAGCTCGAAGCGAAAGCCCTCAAGCCAGCCGACGACTGGATCTCGGCCTACCGCAAACACTGGGAAGAAACCTTTGATCGCCTGGACGAGTACCTCCTGGAGATTCAAAAGGACGCCGCGAAAGGAAAAAAGCATGGCAAAGGCAAATAAGGACAACGAACTCCGTCTCGTTCGCGTTTTCGACGCGCCCGTGAAACTCGTCTGGGAAGCCTGGACCGAAGACAAGCACGCGTCCAAGTGGTGGGGTCCGCGCGGCTTCACGATCACGACCAAGAGTAAAGAGGTGCGCCCCGGAGGCCAATGGATCTACACCATGCACGGCCCCGACGGCGTGGACTGGCCGAACATCACGACCTACCACGAGGTCGAAAAGTACGCGCGCCTCGTCTACGACCACGGGGCCAGCGAAGGTCGCCCACCCCTCTTCCGCGTGACCACGACCTTCACCGACATGGGCGGTAAGACGCTCATGGACATGACGATGAGCCTCGCCACGCCCGAGGCCGCCCGCGAGATCCAGAAGTTCATCAAGCAGGCCGGCGGCGACTCCACGTGGGATCGTCTGGGCGAATACCTCGAGGGCGAACAGAAGCGCGGCGACGTCTTCCTGATCAACCGCTCCTTCCGAACCGACCAAAAAACTCTTTTCAAGATGTGGACCGATCCCGAGCACCTCGCGAAGTGGCTGCCGCCCACCGGGGCCACCATGAAGTTCCTGAGCGTCGACGTGAAGCCCGGCGGAACTTCGCGCTACGCGATGAAGAACGCCGATGGCAGCTCGATGTACGGGCAGGTCAACTACGAGCTCATCCAGCCCCACGACCAGCTCGTCTACACCCAGAACTTTTGCGACGAAGCCGGCCGGCTCGCGAAGCCCCCCTTTGCCCCGACCTGGCCCGACCGCATGCGCACGACCGTGACCTTCACGAGCGAAGGCCAGGGCGAAACGCGCGTGACCGTAAGGTGGGAAGTCGACGGCCCCGCCACGGCCGAGGAAGCCGCCACCTTCCACGCCGCGAAGGCCGGCATGACCCAAGGCTGGACGGGAACCTTCGATAAACTCGAGGCGCTGCTCGGCTAAGGATCCCGACCAAAAAGAAATTGTGCATCATTAGAAAATAATCTAATGATGCGCCATGCCCCGACACGCCGACTTCGAACCCGCACCGCGCCTCGAGCTTCGGGACGAGCCGCAGCGCCAAGCGTTCCTGCACCCGCTGCGCGCCAAAATCCTGGGTGAACTCGTTCGCGAGGCCCGAACGATTTCGCAGATCGCGAAAGGCTTGGGCGTGCATCCCGCGAATCTCACGCACCACTTCCGCAAACTCGAAGCGACTCGGCTCATCCGACGAGTCGAAGATCGCGACATCGGACGCGTCGTCGAACGCTACTATCGCGCGAGCGCGCGACGCTTCGACCTCGTCTCGCTCGACGGCGACGTCGAAGGCGCGAACCACAAAATTCTCTCGTTTCTCCGTGATGATCTCAACGAACGGCTCGCGACCCTGAAGGGCGACGATTCGGAAAGCCTGCTCGGAGTCCTTCAAGTCGCTCGCGTCGACGCGCCCCAATTCCAAAATTTCGCGCGCGAGCTCGAAGCCCTCGTCAAACGATTCGAAAGCGCCGACCGTGATTCGGGCCGAACTTACGCGCTCAATCTGAGCCTCTACCCCCACGACGGCGACCACTCCCACGTCGGCCGTTTGGAGATCCGCAAACCCGTCCGATCGATTAGAAAGGCCGCCCGATGAAAACCCCGCTTGTCGCGCTCCTCCTCGCCACGCTGCCAAGCCACGCCGCGCCCCTTAGCACGGAATCCCTCCGCGACGAGATATCGACGCGCTTGGCGATACCACTCCTCAAGAACAAAGCCGCGGTGGGGCTCGTCGTGGGCGTCGTTCGCGGAGACGAATCTCTCCTTATGGGATTCGGCGAAATCCGCAAAGGTTCCGGCGTCGTTCCCACGGCCGAGACTCGCTTTCCCATCCCCTCGATCACGAAAACTTTCACCGCGCTCGCGCTCGCGCGCCAAGCCGAAACCGAAAGCGGCTTTTCGCTCGAAGCTCCGCTCCGCGAACTCGCGCCGTTCCCGCTCTCGCGCGGCCTCGGCGCCCGCCCTCTCCGGTCAATCCTGGACCAGAGCTCGGGATTGCCGACGCTTCCCGACGACTTTCGACCGGCCAACGAACGCGACCCTTACGCGGACTACACGCTCGAACGAATGAAGGCTTTCGTCGCGCGAGTGGAGCTCGAAGCTCCGGCCTACCGCTACTCCAATCTAGGCTACGGACTCGCGGGGCTCGTGGGCTCCTCCCGCCGCCGCGAGACTTACGGCGCTTGGCTCAAACGACTCGTGCTCGACCCGCTCGGCCTTCCAAACACGGGCGTGCAAACCGAAATCGGTCCGGCGAGAGCGACCGGGCACGATCGCGACCAAAACGTGACCACCGACTGGCAACTGCCCGAAGGATTCGAAGGAACGGGAACCGTATTTTCCACGGGCCAAGATCTTTTGAGTTTTCTTAAGGCTCAGCTCCGCCCCCAAGGACCGCTCGCCTCGGCCATTCGCCTCTCGCGAAAACCTTCGTTCACCGCGGAGCCTCCGCTCAGCCTGGGCCTCGCGTGGCACCTCTTCCGCTTGCCACCCGCGGAAGACCCGATCGTCTTCCACAACGGAATGCTTGGCGGCTTCACGAGCGCCATGGCCTTTGATCCCGGCCGGGATCGTGGGGTCTTTGTTCTCTCGAACCAAAGCCCCCTCTACGCGAAAGACGGATCCCCGCCGTCGCCGGAAGCCATGGATACGCTTGATCTCGTCGCACTCGAGCTGCTGGGCCGCCTATAAATTGGGTCGACTCCAACGACCCCCTAGCGGCGCTTCGCCTTGCAGGCGCTCTCGAGCACCGTGAGGAGCTCTTCCTGCATGACGGGCTTCGCGATGTAGGAATCGAAGCCCGCCCGCAGCGCGAGGATACGGTCTTGCGCCCGGCCGAACGCCGTGAGCGCCACCGTGCAGATCGACGAGATCTTGCGGTTCTTCGAAGCGCGAATGCTCTCGACGAGCCGGTAGCCGTCCATCTCGGGCATGCCGATGTCGCTCAGCACGATGCCGATCTCGTCGTTGTGCTGCTCGATGATACGGAGCGCCTCGCGACCGTTGTTCGCCACGAAAACCTTCGCCCCGTGTGAAACAATGAGCGTCTCGAGGAATGAAGAGGCGTCGGGTTCGTCCTCGACGACGAGAATGACCTCGCCCTTGAGACGCTGCGCCGCGGTCGACGGGCCCGTGGAGGTCTCGCCGAGTTGGTCGTCGATCGGCAGGCCCACGTTTTCCGCCTCGGGCGCGACCGGAGAGATCGGGAAGACGGCCGTGAAGGCCGAGCCTTCGCCGAGACCCGCGCTGTGCGCGCGGAGATGGCCGCCGTGCAGTTCGACGATGTGCTTGGAGATGGAAAGCCCCAAACCCAGCCCCCCCGCGCGTCGCGCGGCGGAAGAATCCACCTGCTGAAAGCGACCGAAGATCTTGTCGAGATGCGCGGGGTCGATGCCGATCCCCTTGTCCTTGACCTCGAGTTCGATGTGGGAGTCTTCCCGGCGAACCGTAACCCAGATCTTCGCGCGCTTGGGCGAGAACTTGACCGCGTTGCTGAGGAGATTCCAAACGACCTGCTGCACGCGACTCGGGTCGCCCAGGATCGAGTCGGACTGCGTGTCGAGGCCCACGATGATGTCGATTTCCTTGGCCCGCGCGGCCGGCTCGAAGGAAAGCACGACGGCCTCGACGACCTCGGAGACGCGCATGTTCTTTACGCTAAGCTTCATCTTGCCCGAGAGGATACGGGAGATGTCGAGTAAGTCCCCGATGAGCTGGTTTTGGCTGCGGGCGTTGCGCTGGATAATTCGAAAGGCGTCGGTTTGTTTCTGATCGCTGATCTCGCCGCTGAGCGCGAGCTCCGTCCAGCCGATGATGGCGTTGAGCGGCGTGCGGAGCTCGTGCGAGACGACGGCCACGAACTCGTCCTTGGCCTGGTTGAGCGCCTTGAGGTCGTGGTTCGACTTCTCCACGATCTCCTTGCGCTCGATGACGATCTTCATGAAGAGAAGCGCGAAACGCTTGAGCAGGTCCACCGAGTGTTCGGACCAAGGCAGGCTCTTTCCTTCGTGGTTCTCGAGCCAAAGCGCGAAGGAGCCGCGCGGAAGCAGCCGCTCGTTCGGATCGTCCAAGCGCACGCGCTCGCCCTTTTCGTAGGGGTTGCCCGCCCACCGCACGGTGCGCCGCTGTTCGGGCCGGAAGCAAACGAGAAAGTAATTGTGCCGGGGCGCGAGCGGCAGCGCCATGAAGCCGCAAGCCCGCTTGTCTTCGGGCACGCCGAGCATCGAGTCGACCGCGCGAGCCTCCGAGGTCACGAAGGGCTCGAAGATCGAGCGGTCCACGAGGACACGACTGATCGCACTCACGTAAGCGTCGCCCGGAACCTCGCCCAGCCGGACCAACTCGTCCCCCAGCCGGATCACGATACCTTGCGCCTCGAACATCTGCAGCAGGGCGTCTTCGGCACGCTTAGCGGCGAGCGGGACGTCGTCCGTCTCGGTGAAGAGCTGCAGGACATCCGTCAAGGCGGCCTCGCCCTCGGCGCGACGGCGGAAGGACTCCGTCGATTGCGCCGCGTGGATGTGCCACGAGATGAGCTGGCCGAGGGCCTCGCAACCCAAACGCAGCTCGAGCGGAACGTCCAGACGACCCGAATAGTGGTGGCAAGCGACGAGCCCCCAGAGCTTGCCGTCGACCATGAGCGAGATCGACATGGAGCCGCTCACACCCATGTTCCGCAGGTAGCGAATGTGGATCGGCGAGACGCTGCGCAGGAGCGAAGGAGAAAGGTCCATCTCCTGCCGGGACTCGGGCAGGAGGCGTACGGGCTGGTAATGCACGGTCGGGATGATGCGGATCCAATTCTTCTCGTAGAGCTTACGCGCCTGGGCCGGAATGTCCGACGCGGGGTAATGCAAGCCCAAGAACGACTCGAGTCGTTCTTCTTTAACCTCGGCGATGACCTCGCCGTTCCACTCGTGGTCGTAGCGATAGACCATGACCCGATCGAAGCCCGTGAGGCGCTTGATCGTGTTCGCCGTGTAGTCGGCGATCTGCGCGAGATCGCGGCAGGCCTGAAGATCACGGATCACGAGCTGAAGGTTGGCGAGGTAAGCGCGACCATGGTCGTGGAAGCCCGTGACTTCGGTCGTCTCGATCTCGAGGACCTGCAAGTCGCCGGAGCGGTAAGTCACCGCCGGCCATTCTTTCGTGCTTCCTTGCGCTTCGAAACTTACCCGGACGAGGCGACGTCCTTCGCCACCCGAAGTGCCGAGAATGGCCGCGCCCGGCAGGGGCATTTCTTCGAAGCGGAAAAAATCCTCGATCCGCAGCGCTTCGCTTTCGAAGTCCGCGAGGCGCGGCAACCACTCCGGAGCGTTGGCGCTGATGGCGCGAATCCGCCCGTCGCCGGGCTCGTAGGCGACGAGAAAGCCGAAGTCCTGGATGGCGCCGGGCTTCTGGATGGGTTCATCGTGACAGTTCTTCAGGTCCACGGGGAACTTGGGATGCCAATTCCGATAACTGTCCATATGGGTACCTTTGGACCTAGTTTAAAGTCACCGTCCCATAAAGGGAGAAGACCTCCGTGGCAAAAACGTCATGCGGGGAGCCCCGGGTTGCCGATTCCAAAGGACTACGCTTAAAGAAGAGCCCCATGAGCGAAAAGACGGCTTCCGATACCTCCGATCCCGTCAGCGTAATCGAAAAGGTCAAGTCCGCTTCGCGCGCCCATCACGTCGAAGTCGAACGCAAGCTTCAGCTCATGCGCCCGCAGCTGGGGCTCGCCGAGTACCGGGAGCTGCTGGAGCTCATGCTGGGCTTCTACGAGCCGGCCGAAACGAGGCTTTCCGAGGCGCTTTCCGGCCGGACCAAGGAAGCGCTTTCCCTCCACGAGCGTCGCAAGACGCCAGCCCTTCGGCTCGACCTGTCGACGCTCGAATCGGAGCTCGGGGAAACTCACCCGCTTCCCCCTTGCGCGCGGGCGCCCTTGCCGACGCTGAACGGAGACGCGGAGTTGCTGGGACTCATGTACGTCATGGAAGGCGCCACGCTGGGCGGCCAGTTCCTCTCGAAGCACTTGGCCGCAAGCCTGCCCGAGGCGGCCCGCGAAGCGCTCGCCTTCTACCGTGGCTACGGCGCCCAAACGGGCGCCCGCTGGAAGGACTTCCAAGCTTGGGTGTTGAGCGAGGTCACCACGCCCGAAGATCAGGCGCGCTACTGCGACGCGGCCACGCGCAGCTTTGCCGCCTTCAACGACTGGTTCGATCGCTGGTCCGGCGCTCAGAAGCGGTAACGCACCTGCCCCGTCACGAGGCGCATGTTGAAGATGTGCCCGCCGAGGTAGGAGTAGTCGAACTGCGGAGCCGCGATGAGTTCGTAGTTCCCGCTCCGAAACCCGAGTCCCAAGAAGGGGACCGGGATCGTGACGCCCACGCTCGTGCCGCCCGCCGCCGAGACCACGAGAAAGGCCCCCACGCCGATGAGGCGAAACTGAAAACCGGACGAGCGCGGGAGGGTCACGACGAGTCCGCCGCCGACGTTCGTCGAGAGCTCGGAATCGCGCCCCTCGACCTTGGAGAAGCTCAGCCCCGTACCGGCCTGGATCTCGAGGTAAGCATTCGCCTCGTAGGCGTAGACCAGCGCCGGGCTAGCGCTCACCGTGATGCCGATCGCGTGGTTTTGCGCGTGGGCCGCGGGCGCGAAGGCAAGCAGAGCGACGAGGGAGAGAACACCGAGATTTTTCATGCGGCGAAGCTAGCAGGCTCTCGCGCACAGACAAGTACGGCCGCGATGACATTTCGGTGAAGATTTCATCTTTGGACTCGGCCCTTCGGCGCATGCCATTCTGACCGAATGAAAAACGCGAGATTGAAACTCATTCTTCCCCGCGTCCTCCTCGGCGCTATTTTCTTCGTGTCGGGCCTGCATTGGTTCCTCGATATGGCGCCGCCATTCCCTTATTCGACCGAAGGCATGACCTTCATCCGCCACTTGCAGGAAGCCGGGCTTTTCTGGGGTTTCCTCAAAGCGATCGAGCTCGGCGCCGGCGTGCTGCTTCTCGCGGGCTACCTGGGCCCCTGGGTCGTGCTAGGGCTCGCGCCGCTCACCATGGCGATCGTCCTCTTCCACTTGCTGCTAAGTCCGACGGACGGCGCGTGGCTCGGCTATCTGGCCTTCGCGCTCGAGGTGACATTGCTCATTCTCTTCCGCAAGAACATCGCTCACATGTTCCGCAACCCGAAGTCCGGCACACCCTAGTCTCCGGTCGTGGCGTCCTTGGCCGGCCTCGGAAGGGCGCGGATCTGAGCGGGCGGAATAACCTCGGTCTTCACGAGAACCTCGGTTGTATCCACGATCGCACCGAGATCAAAATCCCGGAAAAAGCGCTTGTCGCCGCCCAGGCCCGCGGCGACTCTGACACTTCCCACCGCTTGATCGCCATCAAACTCAATCGGAAGTCCCCACTTCATCCGGAAGTCGATGTAGAGCTTCGCGAGGGAATCCGCGACAAAGTTCCCGGTATTGAAAACCCGAACGGACGGCAGCGTGATTTCGTAAGAATACTGATTGTATTCGATGTCGTTTGGACTATCGATCCAAGTTTTCCCAACCGCGTAGATCCCGTCGCCGATGCGCTGGCCGAGAATATCTTTCGCACCTTTTTCCCGCTTCACTTTGGCGTAGGACCAAAGCCCCTCCTTAAGCACCACTTCCGGCTCGGCGCTCGAACCGTGATACAAAACGAGATTTTTCTTCGTGGCGATGAGACCTCGTTCTTCCAGGAAAGCCTTGATGAGGGGCAATCCCTCCTCGTACGAGGTCGCCCTAGAAAGTTTTTCGCTGAGAGCGAGAAACTCCGGATGGTACGCCGATGGCAGTTTGAGACGGCTTTCCGGGGAGAACGGAGTGGGTGCCGGGGCAAGATCCATTTCCGCGTAGCTCGAGAAACCCTCCATTCGGTTATGGCCGAAGACGATATCCTCGGCCTCGGCACCGAGCCACACGCGGGGACGGACCGAAGGTGCGGGACTCCCCGCTCGTGCCAACTTGATGAGGTCCAAAAGACCCGACTCGCGGCGGGCTTCACGCAGGTTTCGAATCACGCCGCGGATCTCAGCCAAGACACTCTCTTCGACCGTGCTCGAACTCTCCAACTTCGTGAGCGCAACGATCGCCTTGTGCATCTCCCCGTTGAGTTTTTCGATGTAGCTCTCAACGCTCTCGACCTGCTCGATAAGCCACGGGATGACGCGGGAACCGGGCACCCGTCCACCCTCCTTTAGGTCGAGGGACGCCGGAATGACGTAAGTTGACGAATGCGCCATGGCCACGACGTAAGCCCCGCCGGCATCGTTCTCGACGAACGCAATCGAAGGCCGGCCCAAGGAGTTGGGCTCGTACTTTACGAAGGACTCAAGTTCCGAAAAGAAATCTTTCGAGTAGAGACTCCCCTTGGAACGAGGCAAGTTTTCGGGGACGACCACGGAGACCCTCGCGCCTCGCATGCGTTTGAGCACCTTGCCAAAGCCCTGGGCATGATGGCGCTGAATGGTTTCGAAGTTCTCCTGAATACGCACGAGATCCTTGCGAAACGTTTGAATCTGCGCGCCTCCTTCCGGAAGCCCTCGTCGTCGCTGCCGAAGAACTTCTACGAGGGTGGCAAGCGCCGAGGACTGCTGCGCCAAAATCTCATCAAACGCCGCCGAGCTTTCGTAACCGCCACCATAGCGTCCGACAACCTGGGCAAAAAAGGCCGACGGCAAAGGCAAACTACCTTGGTCCGCATGGGCAAAGCGGTATCGTTGAAAGAGCCCGTGAATAAATTCGTGGGCCGGCGTTCCCGCATGGTTACCACCGGAGGGAAAATTCAGCTCGTTGATCAAACTCTGCACGCCGAGACTAAGACGATGATCCCCATCCAAGCTCGACGCGAAGTGTCCAAACAGCAACCCCTTAAGATCCACGTAATACCGGGCCTTCACCGAGAACTTCTTCTCCAGCCGGCGCAGATAGCGATTGATGGGCGCCCCTTCGTCCGAGGCGAGTAACTCGATTTGAAACTTGGCGGCGAGCTCGGGATCCTCCCGGTAAAGCACGCCTTTCGTATTGAGGAGCTTTATCGTGTTGGCGTAGCTCTCCTGGAACAGCTCCGCCGGAACATCGCCCCGCTTTTTAAAGAGCTCGGCTTGGTTACGTAAGAGGACTTGAACGAGGTCACCGCAGTCTAACGTGGACCCGAGGGCCGGAAGCGTAGACAGCCAAGTGATGATCAAAAACGGGCCTGTAAAGCGCATCCGAACTTTTCGGCCGGGCCGAGTAACTACTTAATACGGACGGCAAAGTTTCGACCGCCCCGAGTGTCCGCAAAACTAGAGCCGTTCAACGTTAAAGCGTCGACCTTTGATCCGACCATCGCGCAAACTCGCGAAAGCACGGTCGGCAACTTCGGCCGCGATCGCGACGTAGGTGATGCGGTCGTGGATCTCGATCTTGCCGATGAGCTTGGCGTCGAGGCCGCCCGCGTCGCCCGTCAGGGCGCCGAGCACGTCGCCCGCGCGGAGCTTGTCCTTGCGGCCGCCCGAGATGCTGATGGTCACCATCTCGGCGACGAGCGCGCGGGGCACGGCGGACGCGGACTCGAAGCGCGCGAGCGCGGAGGGGAGACCCAGTTCCTCGGCGACCGCCCGGTGGCGGGATCTCTCGGCGCTCGACACGAAGGACACCGCGCGACCCATTTGCCCCGCCCGGCCCGTGCGGCCGATGCGGTGCACGTAGTCCTCGGCCTGGTGCGGAAAATCGAAGTTCACGACGAGATCGAGCCCCGAAACGTCGAGCCCGCGCGCGGCGACGTCGGTCGCCACGAGCACGCGCACGCTGCCGTTGCGGAACCTCGCGAGCACCCGTTCACGCTCGAACTGCTCGAGATCGCCGTGCAAGGCCGTCGCGCTCACCCCGTGCCGTTCGAGCCCCTCGGCCAGATCGGCGACGCCCCGCTTGAGGTTGCCGAAAACGAGGATCGACGCGGCCTTCGAGGCCTCGAGCACGGCGCGCAGCGCGGCGAACTTGTTTTCGTCCTCGACGGAGTAGAAGCTCGCTTCGATCGGCGCGCGCGTGGCCGGCGTCGCCTCGATACGGACCTCGACGGGGTCGCGCTGGTAGGCGCGGCTCAGCTCGCGGAAACGCGCCGGGAAAGTCGCCGAGAAGAACACGGTTTGGCGCTTCGCGGGGATCGCGTCGAGCAACATGCGCATCTGCTCCTCGAAGCCCATGTCGAGCATGCGGTCCGCCTCGTCGAGCACGAGGTAATGGATACCCGAAAGATCAAGGCGCCCCCGCTCGAGGTGATCGACCGCGCGGCCCGGCGTCGCGACGACGACGTGGACCCCTTGTTCGAGCGCGAGGGCCTGCGGACGCCCAGGCTCACCGCCGCAGACGACGAGCACGCGCAGCCCCGCGTGGCGTCGGCCGAGGCGACGGATCTCGCGGGCGACTTGGGTGCAAAGCTCGCGGGTCGGGCAAAGCACGAGGGCCTGGAGACGCCGCGGCTGGAGCTTAACGCGCTCGAGCAGCGGAACCGCGAAGGCCACGGTCTTGCCGCTGCCGGTGTGGGACTGACCGATGAGGTCGCGGCCCGCGAAGAGGTGCGGCAGACTCTCGCGCTGGATCGGCGTGAGTTCCTTGAAACCGATCTCCCGGAGGACCTCTTTGAGCGCGGACTTCTCGAGAAGTCCGTCGAATTCCGACGATGCCACGTCTCGGGGTCTAGCCATCCCGCGCGTCGCTGGCGAGCCGAATCCAATGCTATCCAGAACTTAGATCGCCCCCCCGCGCGCACGGGCAAGCCGGCGATCCCTAAGGCCGGAACACTCCTTAACGCGGGGGCTTAAGAAAGCCCCCGAAGACGCCGAAAATGAACTTTATGAAACTCTTTCGGAAAAGCTTTGCCGTTTCGTTGGGACTCCTTGCCGTGGCCGCTTGCCGCGACGGATCGCCCACCGCGAAAAGTCGGGTTCCCGCGAGCACGGGCGATACGCCGCCGCCGGGGCTCGTGGGCAAGGACCGCGCGGACTATAACCACCTCGCGGAAGGTTCCGAAGTTTATCCCTACGAGTGGATGATGGCGCTCAAGAGCGTCAGCGATCTCGACGCCGAAGGCAACGCGACGAAGCCCTTCTACGGCGACGGCCTCGTGAAGCGCTTCAACCTCATCAAGAGCACCGAGAACGGCGACTACCTGATGAACTACGTCGGGATGACGGCCGCCTGGAGCGACCACGACCCCCGCCAGGGCACCGACGCGAAAGCCTCCGAAGCGAAGGAGCGCGTGCGCACCGTGACGAGCGACGGCCGCACGATCAAATCCATCAAAATGGTCGGCGTGAACTGCGCCGTCTGCCACACGGGCGCGGTTTCGTATAAGGGCCAAGAGCATGTCATCGACGGCACCCCGAACATCGCCGACATCCGCGGTTTCTTCCGCGACCTGGGCAAGTCCACGATCAAGCTTTTCCTCGAGCCCGAGCTCATGACGGAGTTCCTGCGCGCCCAGGGCGTCGAGAACCCCGAGACGCAAGCCATCGAACTGCAGAAGTACTTCCGCCAGGAGTTCGGCCGCGCGACCGGCCTCTTCTTCAAGGACGACGGCCTCAAGGGCAAGGCGCTCACCCTACTCCGCAAGGGCTACGAAAAATCCATCATGAACATCATCGGCTTCGAGCAGGGTCAGCTTGGCTCGACGGTCACGCTCCTGCGCGCCAAGATGGGTAAGACCGAACGTCTCTACAAGGGGCGCAAGGCCATCGCGAAGGCCTTCGAACAGCTCTTGCGCGTCACCTACAAGCTCGGGCCCAACGACGACATCGGCGAGCTCGGCAAGCGCATGGAGTACATCGGTTTTCTTTTCGTGGGCACGAACCCCGAGCTCAAGGAAACGATCGCCGGCTACGGCCGTACCGACGCCTTCGGCCGCATCAGCAACCTCGTGCTGCGCGACGACGAGCCGATCAACCAGACGGCGCCCGTTTCCTTCCCGTGGGTCTGGGGCCTCAAGTACAAGGCCATGCTCCACTACAGCGGCAACACGAACTCCGTCGTGAGCCGGAACGTGGGCCAGTCGCTGGGACTCGGCGCGCTCGTTCTCAACGAAAAATTTGATTCGACGACGAATCTGCACAACCTCGATCGCATCGAGAAGCTCCTCTACAAGATCAAGGTCCCGCAATGGACGAAGATCTTCGAGAACCGCAAAGAACCCGAGCTCCAAGTGAACCTCAAGCTCGCCTCGCGCGGCGAGGAAGTCTACAAGCAGAACTGCATGGAGTGCCACACGGCCGAGCGTCGCGTGGGTCCGAGCAACCAGCTCTACGACTACAAGATCACCGCGCTCGACGAGATCGGCACGGACCCCTTCCACGCGACGAACATCTACACCCCCGTGAAGGGCGGCGCCTTCAAAGACGCCATCTACAACGCGACGATCAGCGTGAAGAACCGCTACTACGAGCGTTACGGCGTCGACGAAGAGACGCAACGGCGCTGGGAAGCGCGCGACCTGCGGGGCGCCGAATTCTTCCGCGACACGAAGCTCGGCGAGACCCAGGTCGAAGCGAAGACCGGCAATAACTACGGCAACATCCCCGAAGGCAGCGGGTACCGCGCGCTCCACATGGCGGGAGCCTGGGCCTCGGCGCCCTTCCTCCACAACGGATCGGTGCCGACGATCTACGACTTGCTCAAGCCGGCCGCCGAACGGCCGAAGGTCTTCCGCGTGCAGAGCCGCGACTACGATCCGATCAAGCTCGGTTACAAGTCCGATATCCCGCGCGAAGAGCTCGACAAGAAGGGCCGCTGCCGCGTCGAGGACGAGACCTGCTTCGACACCGCGATCGCGGGGAACAGCAACGCGGGCCACGAGTACGGCGTGGAGCTGCCCGAAGGGGACAAACGGGCCCTCCTCGAGTACCTCAAGGTGCTGCCGCCCGAAGCCGAGTACGCTTGGTAAGCGCCCTCAGGGCGTGACGGAGAGATACGGGAAGATCTGGCTCGGGTAGAGGTAGCTCGACCCGAAACGCTTCCAGCCGGGGGCCGCCCCCTGCGTCGTCGGACGCTCGAAGAGGCCCCAGGTCGGATCCAGCCACTCGCCGCTTTCGAGCTCGAGCCAGGTGTGGCCCGAGCTTTCCGTCGCGCCGTTCACGACGCGATGGGGAATCTTGAGCGTTTCGAGCAGCAGCGAGGCGAAGATCGCTTTCTGAATGCAGTAGCCGCGGCCGCGTTGGAGGTAGTCTTCGAAGGGAACGACGTCGCGGCGGATGGGGCGGCCGGGCGCCGTCACCGGAAAGTTCCCCACGGGCTCACGGAAGACGCCGCGGTAGAGACGTTCGAGCACGACATCCTCGCCCCGTCGCGGAAGCCCCATGTCCCATTCGAGTCCGCTCTCGGGCACGATCCCCATGAGCGCCGAAAGGACGGCGTTCACCGTGGGAAAGAACGCCCGTTGCGAACGATACGGCGTGAGCGCGCGCGCGAGCCGATCGAGGCAAGCCCGCAGCGGCCGACCGGAGGACGTATCCACGCCCAGAAGCGCCCGATTGCGGCCACCGTCGGCCACGACGAAGGCGCTCGGAAAGAGGACACCGATCGCCTTCGCGTTCATGTCGAGCAAGAGATCAGCCGTGCGCGCGCGCGGGACCGGCGCGAAGATGGAGACGACGCGCATGGGATCCCGGTGGATCGTCTCGGCGCCGATCTCGAGCTCCTTCGGAAGCAGACGGCTCGGCAGACCCGAGCGCGACATCGCGTCTCGGCAAAGATCGCGCATGCGGAGGGGATCCACGAGGGGTCGCGGGGTCACGCGTTCGGTCGTCGCGAGCGATGTCGTCGCGCCGATCACGAGGCCGACCCAAAGTCCGATCCTAAGCATAGCTTCGCCCTCCGCCCTAGAGGGAGCAAGCCGAGTTCCAGCCCGCCCGACGAAAAATCGGCCGCTTAGGCGGCAGGCCCCGCGCGAAAGCACGGGAGCGCGCGGATCTAGCCAGCGAAGCGTCGAAAAGTTCGACGGAGCCCGGGCGGCGCCTAGCCGGCGGCACCTAGAGGGAGTTGCGGCAGTCGGTCACGGAAGCGTAGACGTCGCTTCCGCGCTGGGACGTCCCGTCGGGGCGAATCAGCATACGAACCCACGGATTACGACCGTCGTTGTCGCGCGAGACGCAAAGGGCGAGGCCCGCGTTCGATTCGCGGGCGGAGTCGAGTTCCCGCTGGCAATCCTCGAGCGTCGGCAGCACGGCCGTCGTCGGGGTCGACGTGCGGGCCGCGAAATCGATGACCGCGAGAACGTAGGGGTTACGGGCGTCGCGATCCCGCGACGCGCAAACGACGGTTTTGTTCGCGCCGACGTAGCGCGCCCGATCGGCGCTCTGCCGGCACGCCGTCGAGGTCGCGAACACGAGGTTCGGCAGGCGCACCACCGTGACCGGATCCAACTCGATCGCGAGGATCCAGGGATCGCGGCCGTCGTTGTCGCGCGAAGTGCAGCGCAAGGTCCCCGTCGAAGGGGCACCGTAACCCAGCAAGCGATCGATTTCGTCGAGTTGACGGTGAATGCCGCGAAGCTGCTGATCGTTCAGGACCGAGCGACGAACGACCTCGAAAGTGCGTTGCCCGCGTCGAGCGAGTTGGTCTTCGGCCCCGCCGGGGCCGCGCGGTTGGGCGTGGACCGTGGAAACCAGGAATCCGAGGGCAAACACGAAGAGCGACTTGGTCATAGGTTCCTCCTGCTTCCTGTCTAACAAGAAAAACCCGTTCGACCAGCCGAGGCGCCCCGGAAAAGCGCCGTTCATCCGAAAAAGTCAGTTATCGAATAACGGCTAGACGAAGATGCCGAGAGCTTGGGCCCGTCGCACCCACGGGTGCTGGGCCTCGATCACGCGGGGCGGACCGATGACCTCGTTGAGCGGCACGTGCTTGATGCGGCCCGCGCGGTAAACCGTCGCGTAGCCCCATTTGCCCGAAGCCACCATTTTCCCGACGTGCACGCCCATCGACTGGGTCAAGAAGCGATCCGTCGTCGTGGGCGGCGAGCTGCGCTGAAGGTGCCCGAGCACGACGTGGCGGGCTTCCCACTCCGTCGCCTCTTCGATCCAGCGCGCGACTTTTTGGCCGATGCCGCCGAAACGTTCGGCCTGGTAGCTTTTCTCGACGCGAAACGCGATCGTCGCCTTGTCGTCCTTGGCGTGGGCCGCCTCGGAGACGACGACCATGAGCCCCCGTTGCTTCTTTTTCTTCTCGAGCAAAAAGCTTCGCAGGGCCTCCGGGTCGTAAGGGCGTTCGGGGAGCAAGATGACTTCGGCGTAGGACGCGAGGCCGCCACCGAGCGCGATCCAACCCGCCGTGCGCCCCATCGTCTCGACGACCATGACGCGCGAATGGGCGTCGGCCGTGGCCCGCAGCCGATCGACGGACTCCGAAACGACCGAGCAGGCCGTGTCGTAGCCGAAGGTGATCTCGGTGCCCTGCAAATCGTTGTCGATCGTCTTGGGCACCCCGATCACGGGGATCGTGTCGGAGCCGAGCTTGGAGAGCGCCGAGAAGGTACCGTCGCCCCCCGCGACGACGAGACCGCCGAGCCCGAGCTCGCGGAACTTGCGCCGGAACTCGTCTTCTCGCCCGTCGATGCGGGATTTGTTCGAAGTGCCGAGGAAAGTGCCGGCGTGCGCGTGGACGCCCTCGATGTCTTCGATGCCGTCGTGCACGCCGATGAGTTCGAAGCCCGCTCCGATGATCGTCTTCGCGGCCGCTTCGATGATCCCGTTGAGGCCCGGGGCATCGCCGCCGCCGGTCATGAGTCCGATACATGCCTTCGCCATGCCCCTAAGTTAGAACCGTCGCGGGTCCCTGCCAAGACGAGCCGCGTGATATAGGATGCGCGCCATGGTCTTCGTGCTTGTCTTTTCGGCGTGCCTTCACGCGACTTGGAACGGTCTCCTTAAGAAGTGCGGCGACAAGGCGACTTGCATCCTCCTTTCCTTCACGACGGCCGCCGTCACGGCCGCGCTGGCCCTCCCGCTGGAAGGCGGTTACTCGCTCGGAAGCGGCGCGCGTTGGGCCCTCTTCGCGGGCGTGGCCGAAGGCTTCTACGCCATCCTCCTCACGAAAACGCTCGAGAACGCGCCGCTCGGGCCGGCCTATGCCCTCATGCGGGGACTCGCGATGGCGCTCGTGTGGGGCTTCTCGACCCGCTACCTCGGCGAAACGATCGGCGCGATGCAGGCGGGCGGGATCTCGCTCATCTTTTTGGGCTTCTTCGTGAACCTCACGGCGCGGACGGGGCGCTTTCGCGGCGCCGGCGTCGCGTGGGCGACGAGCTGCGGGGTCGCGATCTTCGCCTACCACGTGCTCTACGATCTCGCGTTGCGCGAGGGCGCGCGCCCCATCTCGCTCTTCCTGACCTCGTCATTCGTCTCGGTGCCGATGATGCTCGTGCCGCTCGGCCGGAACGTCGCGGCGCGGATTCGCGCCCTCCCCCCGCCCGAGCGTCGGCGTTCGCTCGCGGCGGGTTTCATCGCCTTCGCCTCGTTCGCCCTTTTCCTGCGCGCCCTCTCGGTAACGCCGCCGGGGCTCGCCCTCAGCTTGCGGAACGCCTCGATCGTGTTTTCGTGGGGGCTCGGGCTCTGGCTGGGCGAGCGGCCCACGCTTCGCGAGACGCTCGCCTCGGTCGCCATCTTCGCGGGCGTGCTTTTCCTCGCGGCCTAATTTCGCCGTCGGGCGACCAAAAGCTGATCAGGTCCCGCCCACGGAATTCCGGGCGATAAGCGCCGGCCGCGCTTTTGCAGACGCGACGCGGGATCTAAATTATTGGAGGTTTCCATGACGCGTTCGTTGATGTTGCGTTCCCTCACGCTCGCCACCCTCATGTCGCCCCTCGTCGGCGGCCCCGCGATGGCGAGGGACTACGATCCCTACACGCCCCCGGCCGCGGTCGCGCTCCCGCCGCCGCCGTCGTATTCGAGCGCCTACGATTCGATCGACCGTTATCGGGCGGCCGAGCAGCGTGCGCTCGCCTGGCAGCGAACTTTCAACGCGGCCCCGTCGCGGAGCTGGGAAGAATCCAACGCCGCTCGCCGACGCGACGATTCCCTGCGCGAGGCCATGGGACACGTGAACGCCGCGCTGGCGACCCGCCAGCTGAGCGCTTCCGAAATCGAGAAACTCGCGCTCGAGTTCAACTCGAAGTTCAACGCGGCCCCCTCGCGTTCCTCGATCGAGACTTTCTACGCCGAAGCGCGCGACGCCAGCGCCCGCGCCTTCGTTCCGGCCCTCGAGCATTCCCTGCACGGGCTCAAGGTGAGCCGGCGCGAGGAGATCGCCGTGTCCATGAACGCCAAGTTCAACGCCGCGCCTTCCCGTTCGACGATCGAAACGATGTACGCCCAGGCGCGGGATCGCGCCCTCGCCTCGGCCCTCGACCGACTCCGCTCGCAATTGCGTCAGCTGTCGACCTCGTACCTTTACGATCTCGAGCGCAGCTACGGCCAAAAATTCAACGCGGCCCCTTCCCGTTCGTCGCTCGAGACTTACTACAAGACGGCGCGCGAATACGTTCAGTCGGAGCTGAACTACCGCTAAGTTCCGGCGCTCAATTCCGGGATCTTCCGCAGGGTCGGGGCTAGCGTTTGCGGCCCCGGCCTTTTTTCGTTTTCGCGCCGTCCGCCTTTTCGCGCGCGTCGAGGAGCGGGATCGCGTCGGCGATCGTGAACTTCTCGAGGTCGGCGTCCTTGGGGATCGTCGCGTTCGTCTTGCCGTGCTTCACGTACATGCCGTACTTGCCGTCCAGGACCTGCACCGGCTTGTCGTCGGCCGGATGTTTGCCCAGTTCCTTGACGACCGAGGCGCCGCCGCGGCCCTTCTTCTCTTCGGCCAGGAGCTCGAGCGCGCGCTCGAGCGTGACCGTGTAGACGTCGTCCGTCTTCTTGAGACTGCGGAAATTGCCGTCGTGCACGACGTAGGGACCGAAGCGGCCCACGTTGCAGTTGATCGGCTTCTTCGTGTCGGGATGCACGCCGAGCTCGCGCGGCAGACTGAGCCACTTGAGCGCGAGCTCGAGCGTCACGTCGCGCGGGCTCACGCCCTTGGGCAGCGAAGCGCGGCGCGGCTTGGGCGCCTCTTTGTCTTCGCTCGCCTCGCCCAGCTGAACGTAGGCGCCGTAGCGACCGATGAGACAATAGATGTCCTTGCCCGTGTCGGGGTCCTTGCCGATCGACTGCGGACCCTTTTCCGAGGTCTCGATGATCTCCTGGATCGAAGCCTCGGTCAGGTCCGCCGGGGCGATGTCTTCGGGGATCGAAGCGTGGACTTCTTCGGCCGCCTTCGCGCCGGCATTTTTGACGACGTAGGCGCCGTAGCGGCCGATCTTGATGTCGATGCCCTTGATGTGGTGCAGGTCGACCGTGCGGGATTCGGTGGGATCGATCTTCTTGTCTTGGGCCTCGACGCGTTTCTGCAAACCGTCCTTGCCCAGGAAGAAGCCCTTCAGATACGGCAGGTACTCGACCTTGCCCTCGGCGATCTCGTCGAGGGATTCTTCCATCTTCGAAGTGAAGCCCGTGTCGACGAGCGACTCGAAGTGTCTCTCGAGGAGCTGGGTCACGGCGAAACCCGTGAAGGTGGGCACGAGGGCGTTGCCTTGGCGACGCACGTAACCCCGATCTTGGATGGTGCCGATGATCGAAGCGTAGGTCGACGGACGACCGACGCCCTCTTTTTCGAGGGTCTGCACGAGCGAAGCTTCCGTGAAGCGCGCGGGCGGCTTGGTCTCGTGGGCTTCGGCGTCGAGCTTGTTGAGCTTGAGTTTTTGGCCGACCGCGAGCTTGGGCAGCGCGACCTCGCGGTCTTCGAGCGCCGCTTCGGGATCGTCCGACCCCTCGACGTAGGCGCGCAGGAAACCGGGGAAGAGAATGCGCGAGCCGCTCGCCGAGAAGACGGTGTCGGCGGCCGCGATGCGGGTCGACACGCTCAGCTTACGCGCCTCGGCCATCTGCGTGGCCATCGTGCGTTTCCAGATGAGCTCGTAGAGCGCGAGCTCGATCCCCGAAAGACCCGTCTCCTTGGGATGCTGGAACTCCGCGCCGGCGGGACGGATGGCTTCGTGGGCCTCTTGCGCGCCCTTCGCCTTGGACGTGAACTGGCGGACTTCCTCGGAGAGGTAGTCCTTGCCGTAGAGCGACTCGATGGCCGAGCGCGCCGCCCGCAGGGCTTCCTGCGAGAGGTTCGGGCTGTCGGTACGCATATAGGTGATGAAACCTTGCTCGTAGAGCGACTGGGCCGTGCGCATGGCTTCCTTGGCGGAAAGGCCGAGCTTACGGTTGGCTTCCTGCTGCAAGGTCGAGGTAATGAAGGGCGGCGACGGACGCGAGGTCGTCGGCTTTTCTTCGACGGACTGCACCGTGAAATCGGCCGCCTTGAGCCGCGCGAGCAGCTCCTTGGCCTCTTTCTCTTCGAGCGTGCGGACGTCTTTCTTGCCGGCGATCAGCTTGCCGGTGGATTCGTCGAAGTCCTTGCCGCTCGCGATGCGCGAGGAACCGATCGACAGGAGCTTGGCGTCGAAGTCCTCGGCGCCCGCGGCGAGCTTGGCCGCGAGGTCCCAGTAGTCGGCCTTCTTGAAGCGCAAGCGCTCGCGCTCGCGTTCGATGATGACCCGCAAGGCGACGGACTGCACCCGACCGGCCGAGAGACCGAAGGTGATCTTCTTCCAAAGCAAGGGCGACAACGTGTAGCCCACGAGACGATCCAGGATGCGACGGGTTTCTTGCGCGCGCACGAGTCGATCGTCGACGTCGCGGACTTGCGTCAGGGCCTTCTCGATCGCGCTCTTCGTGATCTCGTGGAAGACCATGCGCTTGACCGGTACCTTGGGCTTGAGCACCTCGAGCAGGTGCCACGCGATGGACTCTCCTTCGCGGTCTTCGTCCGTCGCCAGGAGCAATTCGTCGGCGTCGGCCAACTTCTTCTTGAGCTCGGAGATGACCTTCGATTTGGTCTTCGGGACGACGTAGAGAGGCTCGAAGCCTTCTTCGACGTTCACGCCGAGTTTCGTCCACTCCTCGCCCTTCAAACGGGCCGGGATGTCCGACGCCGATTGGGGCAAGTCGCGCACGTGGCCCATACTGGCCTCGACGATGTAGTTCTTGGGTAAGAACTTGCGGATGGTTTTCGCCTTCGTCGGGGACTCCACGATCACGAGTCGCGTTTTGTTTGCCGAAGACGCTGATTTTGAAGCTGTCGCCATGCTTCCCCGCCGCTCTAATACCAACTAGACGGACCCGTCATCAGGCCGCGCCAAAAAGCGCTTAGAATATCTCCTGCCGTAGCCCCTTTACTCAAGCCATGGTGCGTCAGGACCGTCGTTCAGCCCTCAAATCGAACGGAGCAAGGCGAGGACTTCTTCGGATTTTTCCAAGAACGAAGCCCGACTCGGGATAAACACCGTTTTCGGATGCCCTCGATAAGCCTCGCGGATCTTGCGATCCAATCGCTGGGCCTCGCTCGCGCTCTCCGTACGCACGGGATTGGAAAGATCGTACACGCCTGCGACCGATGCAGATTCCAAGTGGACGACGAGGTCGTAGCGGGAGAACTCCTTCTCGAGGGTCGTTCCCTGCGCCCGCAGGAAAGAAGTCCGGCCACCAGGCCAGTACGCGCACGAATCCAACGTGCCGCGATCGCATACGAGCACCCGTTCCTTGCGCGCGCGCATACGTCCGAAGTGGAAAGCCTCGGAGCGGATCTGCACGTTGTAGATCGCCGATTGCACGAGCTTCTGCTCGCGCGCGTCGCGGGGGCGAGGGAAGCCGCCGCCGTACAGGATCGTCGCCGTCTCGGGCGCCACCACGAAGGTGCCCTCGGATTCCCGTCTCAGCAGGTCGGCGATCGAAGTTTTGCCCGCCCCCGGGCCTCCGGTCAGGCAGACCCGGAAGAACTTTGCCATCTTCGTGCGGCCCTAGTTCTCGCGAATCCAGGTCTGCGTGCGGCCCAGCAGCGAGATGCCGAGAAAACCGCGCACTTCGAGTTTCTTGCCGCCCTCGATGACCTTCATCTTGGCCTTGTAGGTCTTCCCGTTCTTGGGGTCGAGAATGTGGCCGTTCCCCCAATCGGAATCGCGCTTCTCCAAGCCCCAAAGGATATTCAGACCGACGATCGGCTGATCCTTACGCTCGTCCTTGCACTTGTCGCACTTGGGGTTGGGATCCTGGCCGGGCGTGGGGAAGAGCTTGAGAACGTTGCCTTTGAGCTTTCCCTGCTCCTCGACGATTTCGACGATGGACTTCGGCTGCCCCGTTTCGTCGTCGATGGTCTTCCATTGGCCGACCGGAGTCTCCTGGGCCCAAGCCGTGGACGCGACGAAAGCGAGAACCGTAAGTGCTTTGCAAATCATATTTGATCCCTCTCGGCGCCATCATAGACCCTCGCACGAAAGTCACAAGGTGGTCCGGGCTCCGACCGGCGGAGGCCGTGGATGGGGGACTCAAGAAAGTCGGCGGCGAAGCTTGCCCAGTTCGACGGTCGGGAAGACGTCCACCGTTTCGAGGGACGCAAAACGCTCGAAGCTCGGGGCGGCGGCGTTGTGGGCTTCGAAAACGGAACGGTAAGCCGCTTCGGAGTCGGCGCCGCGAAGGGCGAGCACGAGATCCGCGCCGCGCCGGGCTTCCGCACGCCAGAGCACCGCGATCCGTTCGGGATCGAGTCCCGCTTCTTTCGCGCGGGCGCGAAGGGTCCGCTCCACGCCCGGAATCGAAACGTTCTCGCCTTGGATCTTGAGGAAGTCCGCGCCACGCCCCTCCACGAAAAGGCGCACGCGTCCGTCGGCTCCCCGCTCGACCCGGCCGAGGTCTTCGGTCCGGAAAAACCCGTCCGCCGTGAAGGGCTTCTCGAGCGGAACGGTCGTCCCCTCCCCGTCCGCGAAGGCTTCGCCGCGCACGAAGCCGCTCAGGAGCGACTTCGAACGGAACTCGAGGTGACCGTCCTCCGAGCGACGCGCTTCCACGTGCGGCAACAAGGCGTAGCCGTAGGCCGATGGCGGGGCCGCGGGCGGATCCGAGGCGGCGACCATCGAAGCCGTCTCGGTCATGCCGTAGCTCGCGACGAGCGGCCAGCCGAGCGTGCGCGCGCGCGCGGCCAGATCTTCGTCGAGCGCGCCGCCCCCCACGAAGACCGCCTTGAGCGAGGCGGGCGCCGCGAGTTTGGCCTCGACGAGATCGAAAACCTGCGTCGGCACGAGACTCGTCAACGTGACCCCGCCCTTCTCGACCTGCGCGACGAAGGCGGCGGCCTCCCAAACGGGACGACCGCCCTTGAGCGGGAGCATCGCGACGCGATGACCCGCGCGGCGGGCGCGCACGTAAATCCCGAGGCCGCCCACGTGGTAGAGCGGCAGCGTGAGCAGCCAAGTTTCCACGGAGCCGACGCCCAAGCGCGCGAGCGCCCCCAAGACCCCTTCGGCCGAAGCGAGCAGCGCGGACTTCGCGAGGGCGACGAGCTTGGGCGCGCCGCCGCTTCCCGAGGTCAGGATCCAGACGTGGGCTTCCAACTCCGGAAGCCGCGCGCGGAAGTTTTCGGTCTGCTCGCGCGTGAGGTGGGGAGGCAGCAAAAGGTGGGAACGCGGCGAGGCCAGATCAAAGCCGTCAAAGCCGACGACGAGATCCACGGGCTTGCGCGCTTCCATCAAACGAGTTTCTCCCAACGCAGCGACGCGAGCTGCGCGTCGAAGCCGAGCCCCGTGCCCTCGGGAGCGCGAAACTCGGGACCGGGCCCCACGAGCGCTTCCGAAAAGGCATCCGCCTCGTAGACGTCGGCGGCCTTGAGCCCGCAGAGATCGACGAGCAGGGGATGCTCGGCCGCGCACTCCGCCGCGAAGAAAGCGGCCGCGGCCTGGCCGAGGGGATGATCGAGGGAATGCGTGACGACGAGGCGCTTGAGACCCGCGTGCGCGGCCGAAGCGAGGGCGTCGACGTCGTCGCGGGCCGGCTTGAGGATCCAGACTTCGGGCTCGTCCGCGATGACGTCCGCGTCGAGCGGGCCCGGCGCGTGGGGGAGCTCTTCGCTCACCCGACGATCGAGCGCGAGTTTGACGCCCAAGCGACGGCCGCTTTCGGCCCAGGCCGCCGCCCCGAAAGGATAAGGGTCCTCGACGAAGGCGACGCGATCGCGCGTCGTCGAAGGCAGGGCCGAGAACCAGGCCTCGAAAGCCGCGCGCTCGAAGCGCTCGTTCGCGTCCAGGCGCAAGCGCACTTCGCGGCCCCGCAGGGCTTCGTCGAGCTGGGCGAGCGCCCGGGCCTCGAGCGCGGGATCCGCGCCGACCTTGAGCTTGATCGCTTCGAAACCCTCGTCGACCGCGCGGCGGGCCAGCTCGGCCGGCGACGCGCTCGCCAAATCGGCGAGCCAATGGCTGCGCGGCACGGCCTTCTCTTTCGTGAAAAGGCTGCGCCCTTCCAAGCGAGCCAAGGCGTCAAGCCGCGCAGTCGCGAACGCCCGCGCCGTCAGGGGCGTCAGGCGACCGGCCGCGAGCCCGCGCAATTGTTCCTCGAGCGGGGCATCGCCGAGCTCGGGCCAGGGATGCACGTCGGCGTAACCCGATCCGTCCACGCGCAAGAGCGCACCCGCACGTTCGGGCGCGGAAACGCCCATCGGCCCCTTGAGACGACGGACGTAACGATGGATCTCGAGGGACCTCATTCGACTATTGCGGCCCCCGGTCCAGGAGCAGTCCCAAACTCAGAAGCACGCCGAAGACAAGGTGCAGTCCCGCGGAGCGCGCGAGGAACTGGTTGTAGACGGGGCCCGGCTCCGTCGTGAAAACGCCGCGCAAGAGTTTGACGGCGAGCGGGATCGAAAGCCAAGGGAGGAAGGCGGTCCAGGGGTAGCCGTCCTGCATCCACCAGAATGACACGAGAAAAGGCAGCGCGACGAGCGTCGCGATCTCGGCGCGGGCAAAGCGCGGACCGAAGCGCGCGGGCAAAGTCTTCTTCCCGGCCTTGCGGTCGGTCAGGTAGTCGCGGAAATTGTTCACCGCGATGAGCACCGTCGCGAGGCTTCCCACTTGGAGCCCGGCGAAGAGCGCGAAGCGGCTAAGTCCGCCCGCGTGCAGATAGTACATCCCGCACACGGCCAGGATGCCGAAGTAGAGCATGACGAAAAAATCGCCCAACCCGACGTAAGCGAGCGGCCACGGACCGGCCGTGTAAAGGATGCCGCTCAGGATCCCCGTGACGCCGATGAGCAGGATGAAGAGGCCGCCTTCGGCGATGAGCGGCCAACCCATGGCGGCCGCCCCCAAAAAGCAGAGCGCGGCGCCCCACCACACGATACGACCCGAGAGCAAGCCGGCCGCGACGACCCGCAAGGGCCCGATGCGCTCGGCGTTGTCGGCCCCCTTTTCGGCGTCGGAGACGTCGTTCACGAGGTTCGTGCCGATCTGGATGAGGAGCGAGGCGAGCAGGGCCAGCGCGATGGTCCAGCCGACGAGATGGGACTCGAGGCGATAGGCCGCGGCCGAGCCCACGAGCACGGGCACGAGGGCGGTGGTGAGCGTCTTCGGCCGGGCCGCGAGGGCCCAGATCCTCAGCTTCGAATCCATGCTCGCTTCGCCTCGCATCCTTTCTTCAGGGCAGGCGCGGGAACTTCGAGAAGTTCGGGCGGCGTTTTTCGACGTAAGCGTTTTTGCCTTCCTTGGCTTCTTCGCTCATGTAGTAGAGCAGCGTCGCGTTACCGGCGAGATCGAGCAGGCCCATCTGGCCGTCGCAGTCCGCGTTGAGCGAGGTCTTGAGCAAGCGCAGCGCGAGCGGCGAAAGCTCGAGCATCTCGCGGCACCACTGCACGGTTTCCGCTTCGAGCTGCTCGAGCGGGACGACTTTGTTGACGAGGCCCATATCGAGGGCCTGCTTCGCGTCGTACTGGCGGCAGAGGAACCAGATCTCGCGGGCCTTCTTCTGGCCGACGATGCGGGCGAGGTACGACGAGCCCAAACCGCCGTCGAAGGAGCCGACGCGCGGGCCGGTCTGGCCGAAGCGCGCGTTCTCGGCCGCGATCGTGAGGTCGCAAACGACGTGCAGCACGTGGCCGCCGCCGATCGCGTAGCCCGCGACCATCGCGACGACCGGCTTCGGAAGCTGACGGATCTGCTTCTGGACGTCGAGGATGTTCAGGCGCGGAACGCCGTCGCCCCCCACGTAACCGGCGTGGCCGCGAACTTTCTGGTCGCCGCCCGAGCAGAAAGCCTGGTCGCCGGCGCCCGTGAGGATCACGACCCCGATGGATTGGTCTTCGCGCGCGAGGTGGAAGGCCTCTTGGAGTTCCATGACCGTCTGGGGACGGAAAGCGTTACGGACCCTCGGACGGTTGATCGTGATCTTCCCGATCCCTTCCCCGTCGGTTTCGTAGAGGATGTCTTCGAATTGTTTGATCGGCTTCCAGGTAGGCTTCGACATTGCGGCAAGATCTTCGCCTATCGCGGCCGCGAAGCAATGGTCATTTCGCGGAAGAGAATCTTTGCCCCCTCGCTCCGCGGAGCGACGTGACGGTGAAGCCGGTGCCCCGCCCCCTCGACGACCCGAAACGCGACGCGCGCCCCGTCGTTCGCGAGCGCGACTTCCCACGTTTTGCGCAGGCTCCCGTCCCGATCGCCGACGAGCAGCTCCAAAGGTCCGCTGATTTCATGAAGACGGGCCGACAGCGGCCGCTGCCGACTGACCGACCAGAGGAGGAGCGCTTCCGACAAGCGCGCACGGTCGAAGTCCGCCTCGTGACGTTCCTCGGGAGCGTCGTTCGCGAAAATCGCCTGCGCGTTCCAACGCCGCCAAAGCGAAGGCCAGGCCTCGGCGCGAAAGGCCGTCGCCCAATCCGCGTCGCGGGCCGCGCGCGCGGAACGCTCCGCCGCGCCCGGCTCGACGACGCCGCCCGGAGCGAGCAGGTGGGCCGAGACTTCGGGCCCGAGCCCCGCGACGAGCGCCTCGAACGCGAGACGCGCCCCGAGCGAATAACCCGCCAGGCTCCAAGCCTCGCCGCGCGCGAGCCGCGCCTTCAGCCAGTCCCGCAC
>ERZ761607.1159-NODE-1159-length-34928-cov-6.397758_pt1 | contig 34928 bp, 31 predicted proteins | sample MGYA00511164_ERZ761607 | MGnify/ENA primary metagenome ERZ761607 (study PRJEB28899, sample SAMN02445080) | bioreactor sludge metagenome | biome: EBPR sludge | place: Australia: Brisbane, Thorneside Wastewater Treatment Plant | collected 2011-06-22 ... | reverse complement strand
TCTCGGATTGCTTGATCGGCGCCAGGAATCGGAGGATGGGGTGCACTACGACGGCAACTTTCGATGTGAAGGCATCCAGACTACCGTGGTTTGTCGAGGCAAGCTCGGTTTAGCGCATTCTTGTCATTTCTGACAGCTGTTCTCGGCCAGAAGCGGACATTGCTTGAGGATTTGTCGGCGTCTGCTTACAGCGATATGTGGTTGTTGAAAATTGCCGGTGGTTGGGCGCTTGTGTCACTGCCCAAATAAGAAATTAGGGGAAGTAATGAAGAGGGTTTTGAGAATTGTATCGAGATTAATATTTGGCCTTGGTATTGTTTTAGTTGTTGGTTATGCCATTCTGAACATAACTCAAAGTCGCCAAACGATCTCGATCGCAAGCACTGCGTTACCCCCAATAAGTAGCTTGCAAAGGATGGATGGGGAAGAGGCTATTCAGCAAGACACGTACTTCAGGACTGAATTCACAAAATCGACTATCCCACTTTTCAGCATTAACGTTGTTGATGTATTGAGTGCGAACTACGAAAAGGCTGTGGACAATATCGAGCACCAGCAGGCAGTAATGGCCTTGATGATGAATGGCATGTACAAGGATACGTTTCACTTTACCGTGCAAGATTACGGAAACATAAAAAGAATTCTATGGATAAATTACTTTGATTATCCCTACTTCAATGACTTGTATGCACTTGCAGATTCGCAGGGAGAAGGTGGAGCCGATGGATGGATTAATCTATGGAAAGAGTTCGGTGAACTCACCGAGGGATATCTGTGGTGGGCATCACCGCAAATTGATGATGAATTGATTCCAAATGCTTCCAGCACTCAAGAACCGTTGTTAGCCAACAACATCCAATCCGGCATTGAGCAACCCTTTGGAATTATTCCAAAAAACGATGCGACGAGCTCAAAGAAAACACTGGCATCGATGTTGGGCGAGATGAAAGCCACGCCGGGTAGGTTTTTCAGTGTTAGCGTTCTAGAGGTTAACGAGAGGCGCTACGCGGATACGTACAAAAGCATAAAAAGCATTCAGTCAAAATTGCGCGATGTAGCCGGGGCTGCGTATAACGCTCCGTATCATTATTCAACACAACAGTATGGCGATGTGATACGGATACTTTGGATCAATCAATTCAATGATGGTCAGTATCAGAGCATAGCGTCTGTCTACTCTGACGGGGAGCTGTGGGAAAACTATATCTCTGGGGTTGATAAATATTTTTGGTGGGCATCGCAAGAAATTAGCGAAGGGCGAAAAGCGCACGCCAACCTGTTACAGAAAATTAAGTTTATCTTCAAGATTATATAGGGTAGCAAGCATCTATTCGGCTTGAAATATGTGAAAGAGACACTTGGCAAGCCAACGGCAGTGTCCGCATAGGGGTCGGCAGCGCTTGTTCACACGCCAAGATGACAGCAGTTCAGCCGTGGTCGTCAGAGCCCCGGTCGAGTTTGCATCGTTATTGGCAGCGGCTTTTTGTTGTTTCGGCGAGTCGGTTCCGGGTGGAATACGCAAGGAGGGTTCACAAGTGATCAGTCCGCAGCGCCGAGCCGAGGTCATCGAGGCCTTGAGACGCGGCACGGTGCCCAAGGCCGGCCTGGATGCGCTGGCCGTGGGCTATGGTCGGCTGCAAGGAACGCTCGACGACGAGTTGAATGCCGTGGCCTCCGGTCGCGGCGGATTCAAGGCCATTCGCGGTGAATACGGCTCGGGAAAGACCTTCTTTGGCCGGTGGCTGCAGGAACGAGCCCGGGCGCGCGGACTGGCGACCAGCGAGGTACAGATCTCCGAAACCGAGACACCGCTGCATCGCCTCGAAACGGTGTATCGCCGATTGGTCGAGCGCATCGCCACGGCGGATAGCGGCGAGGGCGCCTTCCGTGGCATCGTCGATGGCTGGTTTTACGCGCTGGAGCGCGACGTGCTGGAGGACCGCAGCCTGGACCCGACGGATGAAGTGAGCTTGCTTGCCAAGACCGAAGCACTGATGGAGGCGAGGTTGGCTGGCGTGACCAAGGTAGCGCCGGCTTTTTCAGCGACGCTTCGCGCCTACCGCCGCGCGCTGCAGGCCGGCGATAAGGCCACGGCCGATGGGCTGATGGCCTGGCTCAGCGGCCAGCCCAATGTTGCGGCATCGATTCGGCGCTCGGCTGGCGTGAAGGGCAACATCGACCACTTCGGCGCGAGCAACTTTCTCTCCGGGCTGCTGACCATGCTGCGCGACTCGGGCTATGGCGGTCTGCTACTGGTCCTGGATGAAGTCGAGACCCTGCAACGCATGCGTGCCGATACCCGCGAGCGGGGCCTGAACGCGCTGCGCCAGTGGATCGACGAAATCGACGCCGGCCACTTTCCGGGGCTTTATCTCTTGATCACCGGCACCCGGGCTTTTTACGAAGGTGCACAGGGCGTTCAACGTCTTGCTCCGCTGGCGCAACGGTTGCATGTTGATTTCGCCACCGACTCGCGATTCGACAATCCGCGGGCGGTGCAGGTACGTCTGCCTGCCTTCGGACACCATTCGCTGCTCGAAGTAGGGCGCAAGGTGCGGGACATCTATGTCGATGGCGCTGTTGCCGGCGACCGGGTTCGCGCTTTGGTCGACGACGCCTACGTCGAATCCCTGGCCAGGGCGGTGACTGGCAACCTGGGCGGCAAGGTCGGCGTGTCTCCGCGGTTGTTCCTGAAGAAGCTGGTCGCCGACGTGATGGATCGCGTCGATCAGTTCGAGGACTTCGACCCTCGCCAGCACTATGCGCTGACGATTTCGGAGAGCGAGATGACGGCGCAGGAACGTGCGTCCGTGGGCGTGAGCTCGGTCGATGATATCGAGCTGTAAGCGGTTGGGCCCTCTGGGCGGCTGTTCGTGAGCGCGGACGCTTTCGAGCGCCTGCACGGGGCGTTGCAGTATCACATCGTCAATTCGATGGGCTGGACTGGTCTGCGCTCGACGCAGGCGGATGCGGTAGTCCCGATCCTTGACGGCAAACATTGCCTGATCCTGGCGCCGACGGCCGGTGGCAAGACCGAGGCGGCATTCATCCCGGTGCTGTCGCGCATGGCGACGGAGGAGTGGCCAGGGCCGAGCGTTCTCTATGTGTGCCCGATCAAGGCGCTGCTCAACAACCTTGAGTCGAGGCTGTCGCGCTATGCCGGCTTCGTCGGCAGGACCGTGCAGGTGTGGCACGGTGATGTCGGGCAGGGAGCCAAGGCGCGGGCCAGGCGCTCGGCACCGGACATCCTGCTGACGACGCCTGAATCTCTCGAAGGGATGCTCATTTCGACGAAGGTCGATCGAGCGTCGTGGTTCGGCAGCGTCCGCGTCATCATCGCTGATGAACTGCATGCATTTGCCGGTGACGACCGTGGGTGGCACCTGCGCGCCGTGATAAAGCGCATTGAGGCTTACGCCAGGCAGCCGATTCAGAGGCTTGGCTTGTCGGCGACGGTGGGCAATCCGGATGAACTGCTGGCTTGGTTTGCCGGCTCGGGTGAGCGACAAGTCGTCGGTTCGTCGTCGGTCAGCACCGACGCCGATGTCACGATCGATCATGTTGGCTCGATGAGCAATGCCGCGACGGTCATCTCACGGCTGCACCGTGGCTCGAAACGCCTGGTTTTCTGCGATAGCCGCTCCAAGGTGGAAGAGCTGGGGGTCGCGCTGCGCAGCTTGCACACCCGGACCTTCGTGTCGCATTCGTCCTTGAGTGCCTCCGAGCGAAGGCTTGCCGAGAGTGCATTCGCCGAAGAGCAGGGCTGCGTGATCGTTGCCACCAGCACGCTGGAGTTGGGGATCGATGTCGGAGACCTGGATTACGTGATCCAGAGCGACTCGCCGAGCACGGTGTCTTCATTCCTGCAGCGCATGGGGCGCGCCGGCCGGCGCACCGGCAGCCGCCGCAACTACCTGTTCCTGACGACGACCGACGAAGCTTTCCTGCTGGCCTGTGCGATCACCACACTGTGGCGCGAGAAGTATGTCGAGCACATCACGCCACCGCCGCTGCCGTGGCACATGGTGGCACAGCAGATGATGGCGCTCGTACTGGAGCACCCTGGTCTACCGAGGCACGAGGTCGTGGGCGTGGCTCGAACACAGTTCCCCGATCTCGATCCGGAGACGGTGGCGACGGTGTTCGCTTCCATGGAGGCCAAGGGCATCCTGTTCGTCAGTAGCGGCCTTGCGTCAATGGGACCTGAAGGCGAGAAGCTGTTCGGGCGTGCTCATTTCCTTGACCTGCTGTCGGCGTTTGCGAGCCCGATGGCACTGGCGGCGCGGCACGGCTCCACCGAGCTGGGTCATGTCGATCCGATGGCGGTTCAGCAGCAAAAGGATGGCCCGACAGTCCTCCTGCTTGGCGGCCGAAGCTGGAAAGTGATTTCAGTTGAGTGGTCCAAGCGTACCGTGTGGCTGGAGCCGACGGACGAGAAGGGCAAGTCGCGCTGGCTGGGAACGTCTCGCTGCTTGGGTTTCGAGGTTTGTCAGGCCATGCGACGGGTGTTGCTGAAGGAAGGCGGCGCGGCGTTGGGGCTGTCGAAGCGGGGCATTCAGCAACTCGACGAAGTTCGCGATCTGATCACCGCGCCCGAGCGCCAGGGATCGCTCCTGCTTGAACACCTGCCGTCTGGCCGGCAGCGGTGGTGGACCTTCGCCGGCGCTGCGGTCAATAGGGCATTGGCTCTAAGGCTAGGTGAGAGTGGAAGCACGCGGGTGGACGATCTGTGGGTGGAAACAGACGCTGGCGTCCCGGTGGCTAGCCTGATTCAGCAGCCGGCCGATCGTTCCGCCATCGCCGCGTTTGGCGTGCGACTTGCGGAGCGCAGTGAATTGAAGTTCGCGGCTTGTCTGCGCTTCGACTTGGTGGCGACGGTGGTTGCGGGGCGGTTACTTGATGAAGACAATCTGTCTGCTCTGCGGGGCTGGCCTGGCGTTCGTTGATTCGTCCCGTTTTGTCAGTGCTTACGCCTGCTGGCCAGGGGGTCTGGGCGTTGCCGGCCGCTCTGCCGGTGTGGCGCGATACTCGCGCATGTATTTGTCGAGACTGTCGGTCGTGCCGCAGACGAAGAGCACGTCGTCCGCGCGCACCTTGAATGCCTGGTCGAACTCCACCAGCACTTCGGTGCCTCGTTCTACCGCCACCACCGCAGTCGCGGTTTTCTCGCGGATACCGGCCTGCCAGGGGTGTCCGTCGACCAGCGTACCCGGCGCGACGCGGGCGAGCTTCAGCCGTTGTTCCACCCTCACCGCGTCCTCGCCCAGGAGGTGGTGGGCGAGGATCTGGCCAGCCACCTGGCCTACCGAGAGTGCGAAATCCGCCCCTGCCTGGTAGAGGCGGGCGACATTGGGCGCCAGATTCACGCGCGCGATCAGGCGCACCTCCGGAGCATAATCGCGGACCACTGCAGTCGCAAAAACCCCGGCGCTGTCGTTGCTCAGCGCCAGCACGACCGCACTGGCCTTGCGTACTTCGGCACGTTCGAGGGTGGCGTGGTCCAGCACGTTGCCGATGACATTGGCGGCAGGGTCGGCGACTTCGTCGATGACGATTGTGGACTCGCCCGCGTCGCGGAGCATCTCCACCACCTTGCGGCCGACCGCGCCGTAACCCGCTACGACGATCGGGCCGTGGCGGCGCAGCGGCGTGGCCATACGTTCGACCCTCGCCAGATTGGCGTGCGCACCGGCCACAACCAGGATCGCACGGGCCTCGATACGCGTCTCCGGGCCTTCGGCGGGGGCGAAGCGGCCGCCGTTCCACTGACCGATCACGGTTACTCCGTAGCGCGCGCGCATGCGCAGTGTGCCGAGACGCTGCCCCGCCAGTGGGCTGCCGGTCTGGACTCGGAAGTCGGCGATGCCGACCCTTTCGCCGAGCAGTGCCAATCCTTCCACCTTGGGACTGATACGCGCGCTGGCGCGCGCCGCCAGCGCTGCACCCAGCACGTGCGAAGGCGTGAACACCGCGGTGGCTCCGATTTTCTCCATCGCCGGGCGGTGCAGGGGCTCTTCGGCGAGGGCCAGGATCGTTCCCGTATAGCCGCGTTCCCGCGCCATCATGATGAAGGTCGCGTCGGCGTGGTCGTCGGAATTGGTGATCAAGGCCTGCGCCGTTTCCACCCCGGCCAGCATTTCGGGCTGCTCGTCGAGGGAGCCGAAGACCACCTCATAGCCACGATCGCGAAGACGGCGGGCCTGGCGTTCATCCTGTTCCAGAATGACGAAGGCAGTACCGACATGGCGCAGCTCCTCGACCAGCGAATCCACCGCCGGGCCATAGCGATGGATGAGCACGCGCCCGGCCATTTCGGGCAGGCTTCCGGGCAGGCGCTGCTCGAAGCGTTCCTCAAAATAGGGCAGAAAAAACACCGGGAAGATCAGCACATAAAACGACATGCCGACGAGCTCAAAAAAGATCACGAACAGCGTCATCGCCGGATGGGTCCAGTGCGACTCGCTGCCGTAGCCGACAGTGGTCAGCGTTTCGGCGGCCCACTCCAGGCTGGTCCAGAAATCGCGCGGGGCCCCTTCCACATAGGTCATGCCGAACATGTAAAGCACTCCTCCCACCAGGATCACCAGGGGAATGCTGAGAATCAGGGCGAACAGGCGCTTCGTCGAACGCTTGAGATGACCAATCACGTGGCGTCTCCGCTAGTGCTGAGGGGTACGGGAGCGGGTCGCCTTAGACGCAGCTTGTGCCGGCGCAGGGGGGCAGAATCCCATGTTCTTGCTACGGTGGCGAGGAATCGAGCCGCCGTCACGGCCGAGAGTATCGGCGGCCTCACAGGGGCCGTCAATTGGCAATTCCGCGGCTCGTGGCCGGGTCCGCGCTTGCCTTCCTCGTGCAGATCGGCGAGCCGGGGTCGGCGCGTCGCTAGCGCCCTGCTCGGCAGGAAGAAATCGGTTGTCGAGAGGGCTTCACTCGCCGGGCGCCAGACCGGGATGGCCCACTTGCGGCTTCCTGTGAAGCGCTGCATGATGCTACTCGTGCAAGGCGTTCGTCAGCTCTTGGCGCCTCTGACGGTCATGACAGTCGCGACGCACCAGATGATGAACTCATGACCGTTTTCCTTTCTCTTGCAGTGGGGATTCCGGCTTGCACGCCGGAATCGTTCGCCGGGTAGGGAGCTTGCTCCCTGAATTCCCCGCCTCACCCCGCGAGCGGAGAAAGGGAGAGCATCGTGAGTCGCTTGCGCGACTTTCCCATTAAATGTTGCGCATGTCGTGGTTTCTCGGGGGCTGCCAGGATGATCCAAATCGAAAAGCACGTCGCTTCCCTGTTGTTCTCCGCTGCGCTTGTCGCTGCCTTGGGCGGCTGTTCGACGCTGGAAAAGCACATCCCGGGGATAGGCGCGGCGTCCGGGAGTCGCGAGTCGACGGCCACGGAAGGCGTCTATTACACCGGCTCGCCAGATCTGCCGCTGCTCCGGAGCCCAGGCGGTGTCATCGTCACGCGCCTGCCACAGTACACGAAAGTGTATCGAGAGCAGCTGGATAGAGGTTTTGCCCAGGTGCGCGTCGACGCAAGCGGCGAAACGGGATGGGTGGAAAACGCAAAGCTCACCTGGCGCCGGCCAAAGCCTACTTCTCCTGAGGAAACTCGCGCAGCCGGCAGCCAGCTCGCAGCGGAGTCGCCGTCGCCACCGGCAGCCGAAGCGCCGGAGTCGCCCAGGCTGCAAGCAGTCGAAGCAGCAGAGTCGCCACCGCGGCAGGCGGCCTTGCCAGCGCCGTCTTCGGCAGACTCCAAGCCTACGGTCGCTCCGTCGATTTTCAACCCCTACTAGGGATCGGCTGCGGTCGTCATGAACAGCAGAGGCGCGGCGTCGGACCCGCTCCGTCCCAATGCGGAGTCAGCGCGAGCCAATCTGGACGTGCCGTTGTTTGCCTTGTGGTCGGTATCGCCGCAACGCAAGGCACAGGTGATCGAGGATACGGCGACCGATTCCATACCGCGGCCACTTTACTACGTGCTACTGCTTGCGTCCGGGGGTATCGCCGCCTTCGGTCTGCTTGCCAACAGCGCCGCCGTGGTCATCGGCGCCATGCTGGTCTCGCCCTTGATGGCACCGATCTTCGGCATTGCCCTGGCGCTTTGTCGTGGCGATCTGCGTTTGTTGCGCAATGCGCTCGTCGCCGAGTTCGGCGGCGTACTGCTGATCGTCGGTTTCGCCCTGATCTTGGGTCTGTTGCCGTTTGCCCTGGAAGTGACGCCAGAAATGCTGGCACGCACCAAGCCAACGCTGCTTGATGTGTTCGTTGCCGCCCTGGCCGGCCTTGCCGGGGGCCTGGCGATGGTCGATGAACGGACGAGCCCGGCGCTGCCAGGGGTGGCGATCGCCACTTCGCTGACGCCGCCGCTCGCCACCTGTGGCCTGTCTTTGGCGTTTGGCGGCTTCGAGGGCGCCTGGGGTGCCTTCCTGCTGTTCTTTGCCAACGTCCTTACGATACTTGCCGTCGCCGCGGCCATTTTCATTCTGGCCGGGTTCGTCACCCGCGCCGAGCTTGGCACGCGAGCGGACTTCCTCAAGCGCTTTGCCGCGGCCGGTATCGGGCTGCTCGCCGTCGCCGCCATCCTCAGCCGGCAACTCGTGGTCACCATCGACGACTGGCGTCTCAATCATTCGGTCGTCACCACCATCGAGCACTCGATAGCGGACTATCCTGGTGCCAGGCTGGCGAGGGTCATCTATGATCGGCTCGCGGACGGCTCGCTCAATGTGCTGGCGACGGTCAATACGCCAAGATCATTTTCGCCGCAGCAGGTCAAGTTCTTACAACAGGCCATTTCCGATCGCGTCAATCGGGACATTCACCTCTTTGTCAGGTGTGCCATCACGCAGGACGTGGCGGCGGCCGGTTCGGCGAACCTCTTGCCGGCGGTTGATCTCGACGGTCGGTTCATTGCCGCCAAGGTGACGCCGAATGTCAGGATGACGGAAGTCGCCGAGCAGATCCTCCGGGAACTGGCAAGCCATGGCCAGGAGTTTGACTTGCGCGACGTTCAGCTTCTCCACTTGCCGTCAGGTCCGGTGATTGTCGCAGCGCTGTCCGGCGCTCGCCCGCCGGCTCCCTCACAGGTCAAGTTTGCCGAAGAAGCCATCCGCAAGCGGCTCGACGATATGACGGCCACCCTGCTGGTGCGCGCCACGATCACCAGCGACATCACGTCGAAGGGACGCGTGCTGCTTGGTGAGGCACAGTTCGCACCGATGGCCGCCGCCGAGCGGGCCGTTCAGAAGGAACTGGAAACACGGGGGAAAACCGAGTTGGAGAAGGTCGCCAACACCTTTGTCAATAGCATTGATGCGGCGAAACATGGCGACGGGTGGGAGGTGCGCGCGGAAGTGGTCAGCGCCAGGGTGTTGCAGCCGGCCGATGTGGGCCGGGTGGAAAAGCGCCTTGCCGCGCTTGCCGGTACTTCCACCACCCTCTCCGTGCTGACGCCAAACGGCCTGATCGTCGGAGCACAGGGTTTTTCCACGGTGCAACGCGTCGTCGAGGAGGGGCTCGCCCGCGAGCTTGCCGCCCGGGAGCGAAGGCAGCGCGGCGATCCGTCGAGGTAGGCGAATCGACTGCGTGGCCGTAGCCGTCCCCGCGAGTCCTGGAAGGGCGCCTGCTGCTTCCCCGCAAAAAGGCGGCCGGTGTGGTGCGCCTATTGCTGCTTTGGCAGCAGGGTTCGCAGGTCGACCAGCGTTTTCGGTGATGCCGGGTCGCCAACCAGCAATGGGTGCTCCTGGAATGCCACGTTGACCAGGCTCTTGCTCGGCTCGAAACCTGTGAAGCGCAAACCGATCAGGTCAGCCCAGGTGTGGATGAAATGCGAAGTCTGGTAGGGGCGGTCGACGAAGGCGCTGAGGTCGCGTGGGTGCGCCTTTTTCCAGCTTTCGGATTGCCAGATCAAGAAGGGTACGGCGTACATCGGCTCGGTCGGCCGGCCCTCGTTGCGGCCCAGGATCTTGTGGCCGGGTGAGTCGAAGACATCTTCCCCGTGGTCGGAGAAGTACACCAGCAGGCCGTTCGGCTTTGCCGCTGCAAACAAGTCGATCAGTCTGGCGACCACGTGGTCGTTATAGAGCACGGAGTTGTCGTAGTTGTTGATCACCGCTACCTGATCTTCCGTCGGCCATTCGGCGAGGTCGGAACGATCGTTGAACTGGGCAAATTCCGGCGGGTAGCGGTACTCGTATTTCATGTGCGTGCCGAGGAGGTGTACGACGATGAACTTCTTCTCGGCCGGGTCGGCGAGGACCTGCTGGAAAGGTTCGAGAACGTTCTCGTCGTAAGCGCGCGAGTTCTGGTCGCGACTGTGGTTCAGGTAGATCTGCTCGTCCATCTGCTGCGAGAAATTTGTCAGCATGGTATTGCGCTTGGTCATCGTCTGCTGGTTGGTGATCCAGAAGGTCTTGTAGCCGGCCTGTTTCATGATGTTCATCAGTGATGGCGTGCTCAGGTAGAGGTCGGGATTTTCCTGGTCGGCAAAGGTCAGTACCTGCTGCAGGACCTCAATGGTGTAGGGACGCGGGCCGATGACCTGGTTGAAGACGGTTAGTTGCTCGCGCAGTGCGTCCAGCTTCGGCGTCGTCTTGCGCGCATAGCCGTAGAGGCTCATGTGCTGGCGGTTGGTCGATTCGCCGATAACCAGGACGAAGCTCGTCGCTTGGTGATTGTTGCTGTCGACGAGGTTCTCGATTGGCGGCAGTTTCTTGTTCTGCTCGAGCAGTGCCTGCATGCCCGAAAGCTGTTTTTGGTACTCGATGTAGCCGACCACCATCTGCCAGGGCACTGCCGGTTCCATGCGCTTCTGAATCATTTCGGCGGCCATCGCGCCGGAGAGCATGCCGCGGCGAAGGTTCTTGAGCTGCGGAAAGGCAAACAGCGAGAAGGCGATCAATGTCACGGTGATCCATACCGCGCGGCGCGAGAGGTGAACGGGGCGAACCTGACGCCACAACAGCCAGGCCACGCTACTGTAGATCAGCAACGCCGGCACCATCCACCAGACGAAATATTGCGCGAAGTACTCGCTCGCTTCGGCCGGGTTCGATTCGAACATGATGAAGATCACGCTCTGCGAGAACTCCTGCCCGTAGACGCAATAGTAGCCGAGGCTGGCCAGCGAGAAGGCCCACAGCACGACACCGATGCCGGCGGCGATCTGCCGCGTACGTTGCGGGAATAGCAGTAGCGGGATCAGCCACAGGAGGCTGGCGATGGTCGCCTGGCGCAGGCCGTAGGAACCGGTGGTGCCGCTCAGTTGCAGCAATACATGGGTCAGGCCGGAGAAATACCAGAAGAAAAGATAGGCCCAAGCGAGGCCGCGCCAGTCGGTGCGCTGGGTGTCGGATAATGTTGTCGCTACAGTCATTGCGGTGGTCTTCCTGGGGGGCGCGTGCAGCGGGGCAGCAGCCGTGGGGTGCTGGAAGCCGAATCACGGCGTCCAGCACCTGTACTTCAATCAACAAATTGTTCCCTGTGAACAAGCCCTGTGCAAGCGCTTGCCGGGGGACGACTGCGAGTGTCTTCTCCTTGACCATGGCGTGCCTGCGATGCGCGCCATGGTGTGCACGCACTAGCTGCTACGCCGGTCTCTTCGGGCCAGGTTGTCGTTCAGCACGCGGGTACACTCACTGACGCCGATTCGGCTACCGGCGAGCGTGCCATCCTTGTCTTTGAGTGTCGCCATGGCGTCGTCGATAGCCGCCTGCGCTGCAAAGAGGCAGGGGGTGCTGTAAATGACCAGCGCGACGCCAGCGTCGCGCAACTCGCTTTGCGTGCACGCCGGGGACTTGCCGCCAGCGATCTGGTTGAAGCAGAAGGGGCGATCGATGCGCTTCGACAAATCCCGCACCGTGTCCAGGCTCTTCAGACCATCAACCAGGACGGCGTCGGCGCCGGCATCGGCAAACGCCGATACGCGCCGCGCGATATCGTCGAGATCCGACGAATCGGTGCGGGCGATGACCAGCATGTCGCGGCGAACTGCGAGCACCGCCTTGAGCTTGGCAAGATACTCCTCGATCTCCATGATCTGCTTGCCTTCGAAGTGACCGCAGCGCCGAGGTCGTCTCTGGTCCTCGAGAACGACCGCCGACGCGCCGGCAGATTCCAGTACCGAAACCACGTGGCAGGCGACTTCCGGGTCGCAGTAGCCATCATCGATATCGACCAGCAGATGGTGTGTCGGCAGTACGGTACGCAGGCGCTGCACGAAGGCGACGATATCGGTCCAGGTGATGAAGCCGACGTCAGGCAGTCCATAATGGCTGGCGGCGAAGCCGAAGCCGCTAACGAAAAGGCTGTCGAAATGGCGCGCCGCAACGGTCGCCGAAAAGACGTCATAAACGCCGATGAACGACACCAGGTCGGCCTTGCCCATCGACTCCCTGAGGCGCTCGCCTGCCGACACGGGGCCTTGATTATGTTGCATGCTCATGTGCGTGCCTGCTCAATGAATTCAAGGATCGAGCTCATCGACGAAAGGCGTTCCGGCTCGAAACCGTGCGCTCCGAAATCGATGCCGTAGGTGTTCTCGAGATAAACGACGATCTCGACCAGGGCCAGCGAATCGATCAGTCCTGAGGTGACCAGGTTTTCATCCGGGCCAATCTGTTCGATTGGCTTGTTCGGCTTCTGGACGGTACGCAGGAATTCGATCAGGTGCTGCAGTTGCTGCTGCCTTTCGTCGCTCACGCCTGCTCCCCTCCGGCCAGAATCTTCGGTAGGTCGAGCGACGGCAGGCCGATACAGGCGGCGTTCACCGCGTCACGATTGATCTTGCCGCGCGAGGTGCGTGGTATTTCGTCGACGATCCACCAGCGGCTGGGCAGCTTGTGTTCGGCAAGGTGCGCCGTCATCCATTGGTGCAGCGCGCGGATGGTCGCGTCGTCGCCCTTGTTCAGGACGACGGCGATGCCCACCGTCTGCCCATAGATGGCGTCGTCGAGCGCGAAGGTGCACACGTCTGCGGTATGTTCGAAACGCTCGACGACGGCGTCGATGTCCGCCGGGTAGATCTTCATGCCGCCCTTGTTGATTTCGTCGCGTTCGCGGCCACGCAGGACCAGCCGTCCCTGCGCATCGATGAAACCGATGTCGCCGGTCAGGAACCAGCCGTCGATGACCGCTTTCTCGGTCAGGTCGTCACGCTGGAAATAGCCCTTCATCAGCGCCGGCGTGTTGAGCCAGACGAAGCCCAGCTCGCCGGTCTGGCACTCGCCCTCGGCGTCGAGCGGCGCGGCGGTATCGGCGGCGCGCAGAACCTTGACCACCGCTCCCCAGCCCTCGCCGATCAGGCCATCCTCGGCCGCACAATCGGCCTTGCTCAAGCCGGCCACCCAGCTGCCCGTCTCGGTGATGCCGTAGGCGTTACAGACCTGGCGCGTGCCGGTCCAACGGCGAATCTCTTCCCAGACGTGTGCCGACAGCGGCGCCGAGCCGCAATGCACGCGCTGCAGGCTGCCGCCGCTCGGCGGGCGCGCCAGCTTGAGGGCCAGACGCCAGATCGAAGGAACCGAAGACATGAAAGTGATGCGGTGCTCGTCGAGCAGCGCACCGAGGCGCATGATGATCTCTGGCTTGAACGGCGGCGTAATGAACAGGTGCTGACCGGAAAGCCAGGGGAACAGGCAGTTGCAGATCAGCCCGTGCCCGAAATGCGTCGGCAGCAGGCACAGCGTGCGCTCGAAAGCGGCGACGCCAAGCTGCTCGCGCAGCGATACCCAGCGGGCGCGCAGTGAACGATGGGTGTGAACGACGCCCTTCGGCGCGCCGGTCGAGCCGGAGGTGAACAGGATCAGTGCGTCGTCGTCGAGACGGCTGAGACCGGCAAGCGCTTCCTCATCGCCGGTGTCGACAGTATCGACGACGCCAACATTGGCCGCGACAAGCGCTTCGACCACCGCCGCATCCGTGGCGTCATCGACCACCGCCAGCCGTGGCAGGGCCGCAGTCACCAGGGTATCGATTTCGAACGGCGTCAGGCGTGCGTCGATGGGCACCGCGCAGGCGCCGAGGCGCCAGATGGCCAGCAGCTCGACGAAAAACTCGAGTCGATTGCCGAAGGGGAGGAAGACCCGGTCACCAGGCGCCAGCCGATGACGCTTGAAGCGTGCGATGCGGCGCGCCACCTGGTGACCAATCTCGGCGCTATCCCAGTTGCGGCCGCTCACCGGCTCGGTGAGATTTCCAACTTTCAGGTCGAGTAACATTTACGCAGTTTTCTCCGTGAAGTGGCTTATTGTGAAAGTCGCGCAAGCGACTCACGAAGCTCCCTTCTCCACTCGCGGGAGAAGGCTTGGGGAAGAGGCGGAACGATCATGACTCTCATAAGTTTTTGGGGTGTCCCCTCGTGTCATGACCGTTAGGCGAAGCCGAAGAGGCCAAGGAAGAACTCCACCCTGGCAAGAAATGGTGCCCCGCTTTTCACATTCCAGATAAAGATCAGGGCAAAAAAGGTCCACACGCCGAAAATCCTGCCGATCCGTGCCAGATGCCCGGCGGCAAGCGGCTTGCCGCCGCGGCCTTGCTGTCGTCGCATCGAGATATAAATGCCGATGGCCAGGAGGAAACAGTAGAAAAATCGCGACCTGAGAGTATACACGGCCGCGAAGACGTCTCCTTGCGCCACGAGGGTCTCCAGGTTCAGCAGGTGATAATACATATTGCCGACGAAGGCGGCGGCGAACACCGCCGCCAGCAGGCGCAGGCGTGGCCAGTTGCGCAATCTGCTGCCCAGTTGCGTGAAAGTCGGCAGAAAGAAGAAGTTCGCCATCAACTCCTTGAAGTAGTAGTAATAGCGATTCCAGAACTCCAGGATGGATTCCGACAGCAGTGGCTTGTAGGTATTGCGAAAGACATTGAATCCGAACAGGCGCAGGGTGCCGATGATCATGTGTCCATCGGCCGCGTGGCGAAGGACCTGCCAGACAAGCTCGCAATAGACGCTTGCCCAGGATGCCAGGAATGGCGCCTGCGCCCCTTGCACGACCAGTTGGTTCAGCCGCGGGATGACGGTCTCCGGCCCGTAAAAGGTCCGTTCCATCAGCGTCATCGCGGCATTCCAGATCAGGCCAAGAACGAAAAGCTTGATCCCCGCGAGCTGCGATCGCGCGAGCTCTTCCTCGTTCTTGGCTTCGCATTTCGACAGGTAGTCCAGACCCTTGCCGTACGGTGTGTTGGTTCCGCCGTACGCGGGCCACAGCGGGATGATCTGGTCGACGAAGCGCGTCGACGCGGCGCGGCCATATTGTCCGGAGAGCAGCAGGTAGCCGCAGCGCCAGATGAGATACGGAAAGATGATCGCCAGGCCGAACAGCAGCTCCCGCCAGGCGCCACCCGTCGGGGCGCTCAGCCAGAGCACGGCCAGGCTGCCCCAGTAGAGCAGATGGATACTGATCTGCGGATGGCGGCGAACGATTGCCGGCAAGGATCGGAAATGGACGGCAGCCTGGTAGACCAGCCACAGGATGGCGAACAGGGCGAGCACCAGGGAAGCCAGCCCCGGCCAGTCCGACGGCACCGGCAAGTCGTCCGCTCGGGCCATGTCGCGCAGTGGTCTGATGACGCCCGCTAGCACTGCGGCAATGGCCAGCGCCGCACGCCGCCTGCCTGGCGTGCACCAGGTCAGCACGGTGCCCAGCCTTGCTTGCCACCAGGCGATGACTGCCGGGTCTTCGTGAAACTGCGTCAGTCGGTTGATACTCACCGGGCGGCCATGGTCAACTGTCAGTTACTGGAGTGCGGGAGCGTGCGCGTCGCCCCACGGAACAGCAACCGGATTGGCGAATAAGGGTATCTGGTCTTGTCCGGTGCCAGAAGAATAGTAAAGGAAAAAGCATGCGTTCTTGCTCCTGGTTTGCCCAGGCATCACGCCTGGGGTGAGGCAAAGCCCTTGCCGTTGACGAAGGTCGGTGAATGGGTGATCCTGCCGGTGCGATCCGCTGTTCCGGGAAATCATGGGGGTGGTTCAATCATCGGGTACGCGTCGTCGCCCCACCGGGGGCGGCAAAGCGGCCCTGCTTGTCGCGAATGTGCCTCGATCCTTCGTACGGAGCAGAAACCGTGTCTATCGAACCGCACCAGGTTTCACTTGGCTTCACCCGGCAGGGTTTCCCCGCTGGTGTGCATGTCTGCCAGATCTTCAGCAAGGACGAAGAACGCCTGGACGCCGTTCTGAAGTTCTTGCGCAGCGGTCTCGAAGGCGGTGAACGGGTTGCCTGCTTTACCGACGATCTGGACGATACTCGACTGGCCAGCTACCTTGCCGAGCATTCCTTGTTACTTGCCGAGCACGCCGCCAGCGGGGCTTTCTCGAAAACGAGCGCCAGCGCGGTCTACTTCGCAGACGGCCGTTTCGACCCTGAGCGCTTGCTTGGCTTGCTACGGACCTTCCACCAGGATGCACTCGCCGACGGCTTTCCGGCGGCTCGCGTCATCGGCGAAATGATGGCCGACGTGCTGCGTCTGGCGGGCCTTGCCCGTCTTCTGGAGTACGAAGCACGCGTCAGCCTGCTGCTCCGCGAGCATCCGATCACCGCCGTTTGTCAGTACGACGCGACTGCCTTTGACGGGGCCACCATCATGCAGATTCTCAAAGTTCATCCGCTGATGGTGATCCGCGACGCGGTCGTGCATAACCCTTTCTATGTCCCACCCGAGGACTTTCTGGCCCGTCACTGCTGAGTTGCGGGGACGCTCGATGCCTGTTGCCGCCTTGCCCGATGTGCGAGTGCTCGGACAGCTTCTGCTCATGCAGAGTGTCGTCACTTCCCTGCCGGATAACTCGATCCTGCCCTTTGTCGTGCAGGGGCTGGCGGACGTTCCCGGGGTCATGGGAGTGCAGTTTCTCGCGCCGTCGTCGGCTGACGACAAGGATGCCACACTGCGCTTTCGTCTGGCCTGCAGCGCCCGCGACCATGGCGAGCTGCTCTTCTCGGTCAGTGACGCTACGGCCTTCGCGCCCTACGCCGACCATCTGCGCAATTTCGCTTTCATGCTGGCGGTGATCCTGGAGGAGCGTCAGCAGCGTCGGACCATCGATGCCCAGTATCAGCATCTTGAGCAGCGGGTCGCGAGACGGACGGCCGAACTGGCGCGCGAACGTGACAGCGCGCAGCGGTATCTTGACATCGCCGGGGTGATGCTCATGGCCCTCGACGAGCAGGGCCGCATCTTGATGGTCAACAAGAAGGGGGCGGAGCTGCTCGGCGAATCGGAAAGCGCCCTGATCGGCATGGACTGGTTCGACAACTTCCTGCCGGCCGGCGAGAAGGCAGCGATTCGCCAGGTCTTCGCCCGCCTGATGGCCGGCGAGACGCGGCTACTCGAGCGCTACGAAAACGTCATTCTCACTCGCTCCGGCGTGAAGCGGGTGACGGCCTGGAACAATACCCTGCTGCGCAGCGAAGCGGGTGCCCCAGTGGGGACGCTTTCTTCCGCGGAGGATGTCACCGAGCGTCGGCAGGCGGAAGAAAGAATTCGGGAATTGGCCTTCTTTGATCAGCTGACTTCTCTTCCCAATCGCACACTCCTGCTCGATCGGCTGAAGCAGGGCCTTGTCACCTGTTTGCGCAATGCCAGCCATGGCGCTCTGCTGTTCATCGATCTGGATCACTTCAAGTCGCTCAACGACACCCTGGGGCATGATACCGGCGACATTCTCCTGCAGCAGGTCGCGCGACGACTGACGCATTGTGTACGCGAGGAAGACACCGTCGCTCGCCTCGGCGGTGACGAGTTCGTCGTCATTCTGGCCGGCTTGAATGGCAGCGCCAAAGAGGCTGCGGTGGGCGCCGAGGCGGTTGCGCACAAGATTCTGTCGTCGCTGAACGACATTTATCATCTCGGCAATACCGTTCAGCGGAGTACGGCAAGCGTTGGCGTGACCTTGTTCGATGGGAAGCAGGTGAGCGCCGAGGAGTTGATGAAGCAGGCCGATCTGGCCATGTACCGTTCCAAGGACGCCGGCGGCAATCGGATCAGCTTCTTCGATCCCACCCTCGAGTTGGCGATGAAGGAGCGCGTCGTACTGGAGCGGGATCTCCGCCGCGCTTTGGCCGATGGGCAGTTTCTGCTCTACTATCAGGCGCAGGTCGGCAGCAATGGCCGGCTATGCGGCGCCGAAGCCCTGTTACGCTGGCAGAGTCCTCGGCGCGGTCTGGTCCTGCCCGGGGAGTTCATTCGGCTGAGCGAGGAAACCGGCTTGATTCTACCGCTCGGCCTTTGGGTTTTCGAGGCCGCCTGCCGCCAACTGGCGGTGTGGGCGAGCCAGCCCGAGATGGCACGGCTCACCATTGCCGTGAACGTCAGCGCCCGGCAATTTCACGAGCACGACATTGTTGATCAACTGCTGCAGGTGATTCAACGCACCGGCGCCAAACCCGAGCGACTGAAGCTGGAGTTGACCGAGAGCCTGCTGCTCGACAACGTCGCCGATGCGGCCAGCAAGATGTCGGCCCTGAAGGCCCGGGGGGTGTGTTTCTCGCTGGACGATTTTGGCACGGGCTACTCATCGCTCTCCTACCTCAGGCGCTTGCCGCTCGACGAACTGAAGATCGACCAGTCGTTCGTGCGCCATATCGTCGCCAATTCCAGCGACGCCGTGATCGCCAGAACGATCGTCGCCCTCGGCCAGAGCCTGGGGCTGGGAGTGATCGCCGAGGGGGTGGAAAGCGACGAGCAACGAGTGTTTCTGGCCAGTATTGGCTGCGTGGCGTATCAGGGCTACCTGCGCAGTCGCCCGCTACCGGTCGACGACTTCGAGCAGCTTGTCCGGCGCGCGTCCTGTCACGCTTGAGCCCATGTCACAACCCCGGAGGAAGAAATGCCAGCGCACGAAAAAATCAACTATGTCGAGTTTCCAGCCAGGGATTTGGCAGCAAGCAAGTCATTCCTTCATGCCGCCTGCGGATGGACGTTTGTCGACTACGGCCGCGACTACGCCGCCGTTGTAATGTGAAAGTCGCACGATCGATTCACGACGCTCCCCTCGTGGGAGAAGGGTTGGGGCAGAGGGGAAACGGTCATGACTTTCATCATCTGGGGCGTCTCGGCTGTCATGACCGTTAAACCAGGGGCCGGATGGTGGCTTTTTCAAGTCGGAGCTTGCGGCAAGCGCGGCACGTGGCAGCGCACTTCTAGTCTTCTACAGCGACCGCCTGGAGGATACTCAGGCCAAGGTCGAGAAGGCCGGGGGGCGCATCGTGAAGGCCATTCTTCCATTTCCGGGTGGGCGGCGTTTCCATTTTCGCGAACCGAGTGGCAACGAGTTCGCCGTATGGAGCGACGCCGCTGCGCAGGCCGGAGGGGGCGCGATCGAGCTCTGAGTCTCCTTCATGGGGGATCGCGGAGATCGCGGCCCCGTCAGCCGCTGCATCAGCACCGGTCCTGGCCGGATCAGCTTGGGGGTGGGTAGTTCGCGCTGCTTGTCGCGTGCGGAGGTCTCGCACGCCCACGAGGGCGCATCTGGCTGGGGGAAAATGTACGATTGACGGCGCTTGATGGAGGCTCATATACTGCTTGGCTGAATTTCCTGGCCTTGGACGGCTCGCGGGGCAGGTGTTCAGACCGCCATTTTTTTAAGAGAGATAACGATGAAAACGATTCTCGGTTTGATGGCGTGTGCGCTGGCCGGCGCAGCGCTAGCGCAGACGCCGACGGGCAACGCAGAGGCGGCCAAGGCCAAGACCTCGATGTGCGAAGGCTGTCACGCCGTTCCGGGTTACCGGACGGCTTCTCCGCACGTGTATCGTGTGCCGAAGCTCGGGGGGCAGCAGGCGCTGTACCTCGCCAATGCCTTGCAGGCATACAAGTCGGGGGCGCGCAGCCATCCGACGATGCAAGCCATCGCCGATGGACTGTCCGAGCAGGACATGGCGGACCTCGCGGCCTTCTATTCCAGCGTACAGAAATAAAGGATCGACCATGAAAGCGAGCTTACTCATCGCGCTGTTGGCCTTCGTCAGTTCGTCGGCCCAAGCCGGTTCTGGCGGCGCAGCGGCACAAAAGGCCGAGGTTTGCGCGGCCTGCCATGGCGCCGATTTCAACACCCCGATTTCGGAAGATATCCCGCGCCTCGCTGGCCAGTATCCAGACTATCTGGCGCGCGCGATGACCGATTACAAATCCGGCGTGCGCAAGAATGCGCTGATGAACGGCCAGGCCGAAGGCCTCTCGGCGCAGGACATCGAGGAGCTTTCAGCGTACATCGGCGCGCTTCCCGGCAACCTGAAGATCCTGCCGCTGCACCGCTTCATACGCTAATGTGAAAGTCGCGCAAGCGACTCGCGAAAGTCCCGTCTCCCCTTGCGGGAGAAGGGTCAGTGGACGAGGGATACGGTCATGGCTTTCATCCGCTGGGGTGTCTCGGCGGCCATGACCGCTAAGGGAGTCTTTGGCAGTCGCTGCGTGCGCGGCGACTAGCCATTGAAAAGCGCTGGCGTTCGTCTCAGTGCGCGTGGACAGGTCAGCGCGCAAGATGGCCCGCGAAATGGGGCCGCGCTCAATTTCTTCTGCGATTCATATTTTCCGGTGCCGCTCGATCAGATCGTGCGCCAGCTGGATCTCCTTGGCTTTTTCGCTGGCCAGCGCGATCATGTCTTCCGGTAGGCCCTGTCCGATCAACTTGTCCGGATGGTACTGGCTGATCAGCCTGCGATAGGCGCGCTTGATTTCCTGGTCGCTATGGTCTTTCGTCACGCCCAGAGCCTTGTAGGCGTCATCCAGTGCCGCTGCCGTACTGGGCTGCCCGGCGGCGAAGTGGGATTGATTGAGCACCATGTCGATCAATTGCTTGAAGGTGGCTTGGTCAAAGCCAAGACGGGCGCCGATGTCGGCGAGCACCTTCTCCTCGGCCGAATTGATCGCTCCGTCAGCCGTCGCCATCGAGATCAGATAGACCAGCAACACCTGCTTGAGATGCCGGGTGTGGCCACAAACCGACATGAACTTGGCGTAGGTTGAATCGATGGTGAACGCCGGGTCGGCACCTCGCTTGAACAAGGCAATTGCCTGAACGCGATGCTCCGGGGTCATGCCCAGTTTCTGCATCAACAGCTCGACATGCTCGATCTCGGCTTGCGTGACCTGGCCATCGGCCTTGGCCAGTTTGCCCATCGAGATGAACATCGTGGCCAGGAACACGCTTTGACGAAGCGCATTCTGCAGCGGGTTGATGCCGCCCGCACCATAGGCTCGCGCGCGATCGATGACCGACCCCAGCAAGAGACCGAGTAGCGCTCCGAAGAAGCCGAAAAAGTAGAACCCCGCAACGATACCAATTAGCTTAAACAAAGCGACTCCAGATAGCATTCAAGAAAACGATGGGCAGGGCTCACCCAGAAAAACAGGCCGCCATCGCCCGCTTCATCGGGCGATGTCCAGCGGCTGCCCAAGCTCGGCTCGTGGAGGAAAAAAAGAAAGGCTGTATGTACCCCGCTGCCTGCCGTGTTCATTGGCCTCTCGCCTTGAGCAGCCCTTTCGGGGCGACGGAGAAACAGCTTTCCTTGTAAGCGGGCGTGAGCTCGGCGACCCGCCGAAAGCGCATTGCCGCGCGGTCCGTTCGCGGCTGCGATTTCCGCAGGGAGCGGCGCAGCGCGGTCGAGGCGTAGTGCCGCATCTGGCTGTCGACAAGCTCAAAACCGCACATCGCGGCAACTTTTTCGACGTAGGCCGTGCTCATCGTATACAAATTCGTGGGATCACCGTCCAGTTCCTTGGGCGCCAGCAGGAACAGGGTTGGCTGCCGATCCTCATAGATCAGGCCCTCGAAGACGACCTCTTCGAGGGCCGCATGGAAGCTGTTGATCATCGCCGAGAGCGGGTCGTTGAGGTGGTAGAGCACGCCATAGCACAGGACAATGTCGAAACGCTCGTCGGGCAGATCGTAAATCGAACCCCTGCGCCATTCCGCCCGGCTCTCGAAGTGCCGGTGCAGGAAGTTGTAGCCGTCGAGACCGCCCCAGCGGAAATCCGGGTTGTCGAGACTCACCACCCGTCGCGCTCCCCGCTGCTCGGCCATGAAGCTGAAGTAACCGTCCCAGCAGCCAATGTCGAGCAGCGACTTGCCCTGCAGTTCGAGGCGGTCGAACAGGTAGAGATGCTCGTGTCGAGCCATGTCCACCAAGCCTTGCGTGACCCGCCCGTCCTTCAGCGTGAGCTGATGGAACCACTGAATGTCTTCGATCTCAAGGTCGGCCATGGTCGGAAATCCTGCTGGAAAACTGTGCTTCAGCGCTTGGCCGCGGCGCTTGATGAGCTCGCCGCGTCGCCAAAGCCTTCCATCGCCCGATTCATCGCACGATATCCGGTCTCTTGCCAAAGGCAACATCGCGAACACAAAAGCAAAGAGCTGATCTCGCTGCCTTTGCACGGGCAGGGGATTCGCCGGCGGCAAGCGCGGTAAGCGAAACGAAAACGGTTGAACGGGCAAGTCGGCAGAAGTCGGTCAAGCGTGGTGCGCAGCTTGCAGTCTGCGGACGAAGATTCTTCGTCGCCAGCGGCGCCGATCTGGCGTCATTCGCGATGATTAGCACTTTGCCACGTGCCGTCGTCAGGGTAAAGCGGTGCCGGGAGGCTGTCCTGCGATTCGCGAACTGGAAAAAAGACTGGGGCAGCTCCTGTTCCGCTTGCCTGGCAATATCTTGCCGGCGATTGGATCAGGAGCTGCCCCAGCGATCAGGCTACCGGAAACCCGGCAAGCCGATCTTGACCTATAAAGCGATTAGGCCTGCTTGCGGCGACGCGACGCTGCCAGACCTGCGAGACCCAGGCCGAACAGAGCGAGCGAAAGCGGCTCGGGAACGGTGGCGGGATCGTAGTCATAGTAGAGAGACACGATTCCCTCTGCCGTACCGTTGTTGCCGGAAAACACGGTCTGTGGCACCGAGCCGCCCTGTGTACCCTCGCCGCTGACGGTCATGAGCACCGAGGCCGCGGCGCCGATGTAGTCGGCCAGGGTCACTGGATCGCTGTTATCGATCCAGGCCATGCCAGAAATTCCGACCAGTCCGGTAGTTCCGACCTGGGTCGGACCGCCAGCGGGAACAAGGCCGGAAAAGCCTGGCGTCACCAGAAGCTCGCTGTCACTCAGTCCTACCGGCGACGAGAAGGTGATATTCCAGATGGCCGAAAGGGGATTTGGGTCTCCAATCGTTGCCGGCGCCGTACCAATGTTGAACACGGCGTTGTTCAAAGTAGCCGTGCCCTCGAACGTCCAGTGAACGCTCATCAGCTTGCCCAGACTTGAGTCGAAGCCATCGAAAAACAGCTCGAAGGTTTCATCCAGGTCGGGAAGCGAGAACGCTTGGTGCTGCGTCGGGGTAACCAGTTGGCCGGCCGAAGCCGGTGCTGCAGCCATGACACCAAAAGCGAGGAGTCCGGCGGCAATCAGGGTTTTTTTCATCATCATTTATTCCTCTATGGTTAGCAAAAATCAAAAACAAGCGCTGCCCGTTATTCGTATCGGAACGGTCAGTTCCTACTTACTGGCCCAGTCTTGCAGCGGGCTTGGCCAGTTACAAGCAACACCTGTGCCATGTTTGTGTCTTCTAGAAAAAACAGGGCGTTAAGAGAGCGAAAGCATCGCTTTCATAGGCGAGTGTAAAAAAAATCGACAGTCCAGCGCGATTGCCACGGTCGCACGAATCGTTTGCAGGAGTGAGGAGGAGCGCGGCGGCGACCAGTTGCTCAGCGCCTTGCTCTGGCCGCCGTCGAAGCTGGTCTCCTCGGACGTCGATACCTTGAGTGCCAACGATCCGCCCTTTGTCGCCGCGCTGGCTTGGCGTCGGAAAGGTGGTGTGCCATGGGGGTCGGACCCCTATTGGCCCTGCTTCTGTACCTACCTAGTCGCTGTCCTCCCGCGCATCGCTCAGTCCATGGGCTGGATGAGCTTGCCGAGATCTCCGGCTGCGCTGGCAAGATCCGGCGTCCCCGGAAAGAAGCCGAGATCCTGACGCCACCAGTCAAGGTAGCGCTGCAGCTGCAGCGCCGTCGAGCCGAAGGGGTTGTGAGAAGGCGCCTCTTTAAGGGCTGCGACCCGGTCCTTCATCTCGACCAGATAGCCAGTGGCTGACAGGTCCGTCCCTTGGCCGAGAATCCGGTCCAGCAGAGCGAGCTCTGCCAGGGACCCCTGCGCCCAGAACTCGTTCGGTCGCTGGCGATCGACCTCTGCCGCCCGATAGGCGGTCTTCCAGTGCTCGGGGTTCACCTCTCCGGTCAAGGCCGCATGGAGCGCCAGGTACTGGACCCCGCTCCAGTGGTGCGACGGGTTCGCCTCGAAGGCGAGGCGGTAAGAATCGCGCGCCCGCTGCAGAGCTTCCTGCGACTCACGTTGGCCGGCCTCGTCCTTGAAGTGATGGAAGCAGAGTTCGGCCAGGCGCTTCTCGGCGCTGCCCAGCAGTCCACGATTCTCGTCCAGCGCAGCCCCGCCTCGGGTCTCCGAAAGCAGGTTTTCGAGACGCTCAATCCGTCGCTTCAGCGCAGTGCGGATTGCCGCGAGCACTTCGCTGTCGGCGCCTTCCTTGGCCGCCATCTCCGCCCTGTCCCTGAGATTCTCGAGTGACGCGAGTTGGGACTTCAGCCTGATTTCCTGCAGGAAGTCCGCGTATCCTTCCCGCAGTTCCACGTAGCCGACGACGCTCAGCCAATCGTGCCCGGCCTCTTCGCGTCTCTCATAGAGCTCGACCCGGGCGCGATGCAGTGCGCTGCGCACATCGCATCCCTCCAACAGGTCGTGGTAAAAGCGGCGGACCAGGATATTCGAGCCGGAGATGGTCAGCGGAAGCTGCGACGCGACGACCACCGGCAGGCCGGAGACGTGGAGTTCGTGGGCGACGCTCTTCTCGGGCGTGATGGTGTCGGTCTGGTTACCCGCATCGCAAGCGGCTAGAGTCACGACGACCGCACTGGCGCGGATCCCGGCGAGCGCCTTGGCGAGCTGCTCCGGCGCCACGATGTCCATTCCTTCCACCGGGTGAGTGAAGGCAACCCCGAATCGGTCGTCATTTGCCTCGCGCACGGGATGGCCGTGTGCCAGCAGGTGCACGTGCGAGAAGCCCTTGCCGGCCTCGCTGGCGTCCTGAATCACGGCCTCGAGATCGCGCAACCGCGCGTTCCCGAGCTCTACGAACACAGACGCGCGGTTCGCTGCGGGCAACCAGGGCTCCAGCGCCGCGAGCAGTGCCTTGCGGTGCTCGTCCTGCGGAACTTTTCCCCCTGCGGCGGACCACGCGAACAAGACGCGCGGTCGTGTCGGCCAGCTCGGCCTTTGTTCCGTGAAGCGCCCCCTGACCCGGCGGGTCAGGACTACGCCGCCGCCACTCAGGAACAGGGGAGTGCCGTCTTTCGCCAGGGCCGCCTCGAAGGGCAGCGCGGACAATTCCGCCGCATTCGCCACCAGGTCGAGTTGCTGCAGATCGGTACTACCTTCAGCGAGAATGGAGAGCAAGCTCGGCTTCTGGTTTTCTTCTTCCGATTCCAGCCCCAGGAAGAATTTCGTGATCAGCTCGGGCAGCTTCGTCAAAGCCTCCTGCCGCTCCTGTTCGGAAGCCGTGCCGTAGCGGAGCTTTCTCATAAGCGCGTAGAAATCCCGCTGACCGATGGGCGCGTGACGCGTTCTCACGCAAAGGTTGGCCACCATCTGGAGATATCTGTCTCCTGCCCGCAGGAAGCCTTCTTCCAGGTTTTCGAAGCGGGCGAACTCCACCAGTGTCGACTTCATGACTTCATCCTTGCAAGCTCCACTCGAGGACGACCCCTTTCTCGTTATCGTCGGGATACGAAGTCCTGTATCCGTAGGCGTCGCGCAGTCGGTCATCGTCCCAGATGGTGGTCTCCGCGGTGCGGTAGTTGAAAATCAGCTGCGGACTGTCGCCGCCGTGTTTGATTACGCGGGCCACAGCCTCCGGGTGGGGATGGCTGAATTGGTCGCCGTTCGAGGAGAAGATGTAGGCATCGCAGTCGAGGTGCTTGATCAGATCGGCACTCACACTTCCGCGGCTGCCGTGATGGGGCAGCTTGCAGGCATCGAGCGTGAGTTTGTCGTCGCCGAGGCGTCTGATGGACTCTACCAGCGTGCTCGGGTGGGCGTCGCCAGCCAGCAGGATACGAAGGGATCCGTACTCCAGGAGAAAGGCGATGCTGCTCCCGTTCGCCGCCGAGTTGTCCTCCTCGAAGCTTTCGCGCAGGAGCTGCTCGACGTCGGGCCGCTGCGGCCCCGGAGCCACGCCAGGACTGGCGGCGGCGAGCGTCTCGAAACGACCTTCCTTGCGTGCCTCCTCCAATTCCTCCGGCGTGATGTTGATGTCCTCGCAAGAGTGTTCCCAGTCCTTGCGCAGGTCCGCGAGCAGCGGGATGGTGGGGCTCATCAGGGTTAGCCTGAGACCCCCTTCGAATTCGATGCGCGGGAGCGGTCCCTCCCTGGGAACCACCACAGCCTGCTTGCCGAATCCGTGGACGTTCCAGCTGCGACCATTTCTTAGGATGAGTTCGGTGAGCTGCTCGCCGTGCTTGCCGGCAAGGACGTCCAGTGGCTTGTCGGGGATGTGCCGGAAGCCGTTGAACCAGACGTCCTTCGCCTTGAAGGGAAGCCGCTCATCCAGCGCCAGCTCGATGATGCCGCAGATGTGGTCATGGTCGACGTGGGTGACGACCAGCAGCTCGAAGCTGCGCTCCTCGTCGGGGAGGCGCTTGAGGCGGGGCTTCAGGGTGCGTTTGTAGACACCCGGCGCGCCGCCGTCGATCAGGATGCGCCGGACCGGATCTGTGCCGTACTCGATCCAGATGCAGTCGCCATAGCGAGCGGGGAGTACTTCTAGTCTGAACATGTCTCGAGCTCCATGATCTATTGCTGCGATTTGCGTTTCGTCAGCGCGAGGAAAGACAGCGTGCTAGGTCTTGCCTACCGTGAACGGCTTGTGGAGTTGGCCACCGTCGTCGTGTGCCAGCAGCTTGCTGGGATTTGCCCGGCTCCCGTCGAGATGAACGATGATTCGTCGCATGGCGTTTACCCTTCCTTTCGGTTCCGATTCCTCGCTGGAAAGTAAGGCGGCACTGCGGATCTTGTGGCGAGCGAAGCCATCTTCGTGATCCCAGTCGACCGGCCTCCCTTGCTGCTCGCCTTTGAGCGAAGCGTACCGCCTGCAGCCAGTTCCAGTCAGTGACGAAGTAGACGCTGCACAAGCTCCCTTGCGCTCCGCCGCTCTTCCCGAAAATGCAATCACAAAACAAGCAAGCCGCCACCCGACTCTTATGATGAACCAGGCCCGCGACTGCTGGAAATTGTACCGCCTTTCCAAACCGTGGCAGCCAAACCGACCGCGACTCTGGACTATCGATATGCAGCAGGTCCTCTGATGCCACTACCATAAACCCCGCTGCGCGTCCGGGGAGCTTGCTGCCCGATAGCGCTAGGTGCCCGTCTGAAATCACGCAGAGTACGTGAAGTATGCTTTATTTCTGCCTGCGGTGATTAAAACAGTGAGCGCTGGAGTGGGCAATCGAATTTCGATACGCCTGTGTCGATACCCGAACATCCGTGCTTCGACACCGACAAGAACTTGTCGGCAGTGCTCGCTATCAATATCCAAAATAATTGCGGAAGGCTGGCGTACGGTTATTGTTTTGGCAATTGGGGTGTGGCCTCTAGTGCCCCAATAGAAATTGCGCAAGCGATTGCGCTGCGGCGGACAATTATTGAACGTCAGTGCAGAAGTGGTCTATATTATTCTGGCAGCTGCGCTCGATCGCTCTGCTTTTTGTCCGCTCTCGGTTCGGCATCAGCGAAGCCACCGACGCGTGATCGTAATCCGACGGCATGCCAATGGGCAACTAAATTTAGGGATTTAGCATGATAGGAATAAATGGCAACGCGCTTGCGCCGATGGTGGCGCTGATCGCCATCTGTTGGCTCGGAATTCAGGAGAACGCTTGGGCCGCGAACCAGGATTGCACGCAGGCCGTGTCGTCGGCCGAGATGCTGACCTGCGCCAACCAACGCTACGAGGCTGCCGACGCCGAGCTCAATCGTATCTATCAGCAGCTGGCGTCCCAACTGCCCCAACAGCGCCGCGGCCAGTTAAAGGCTGCACAGAAGGCATGGATCGTGTTCAGGGACCAAAACGCGGCCTTTGTCGCAGGCGCGGCCGAGGGGGGCACCCAGTACCCGATTCTGCAGGTCTCGGAGCTAGCGGAGATGACCGAGCAACGGACGCAGCAATTGCAGGCACACATCCAATAGGAATGCACGTATGCGAGCCGACCGCAGAGGAGGCTGCCAACGCCAACAACGCGGATCGCTCGACGCCGCCCCCGGCGGGTCACGGGGATGTTTCGATACGTTGTTACTTTCCGAGGAGGACCGACCATGAAGGAGAATTTCAACAAGGCATTGCCTCTCGTGCTCGCTCACGAGGGCGGATTCGCCGACCATCCGATGGATCCCGGCGGCGCGACCATGAAGGGCGTGACCCTTACCACCTTTAGGCGGCATTTTGGGTCGAATAAGACAACAACCGACCTGCGCAATATCACCGACAAGGAGCTCGAGCAGGTCTACCGAAGCGGCTATTGGGACAAGTGCCGCTGCGACGCGCTACCGTCCGGCGTTGACTACGCGGTGTTCGACGCTGCCGTTAACTCGGGGCCTGGGCGGGCGGTGGTTTGGCTCCAGGTCGCGGTCGGGGCGGTACGCGACGGTGGCATCGGTCCCAATACCTTGAGCAGAGTCTTCATCCACGAGGCCAAGGCGATCATCAATGACATGCTCGATCATCGCCTTGCCTTCCTGCGGAGCTTGCGAACCTTCGCGACCTTCGGACGCGGCTGGACGCGACGGGTCGCGGGCGTGCGTGCGGCCGCCCTGGATATGGCCAGCGACGACCTGGCCGGCGAACGCGCGGTGGCCCTGCCGAACCTCGATTTCGACATGGTTCGGCGAGGCTCGACCGGGGAGTGGGTGATCAAGCTCCAGGAGGCCCTAGAGATCGTTGCCGACGGGTCATTCGGACCAAAAACCGAGGCCGCGCTGAAGGCCTTCCAAGAGGCCCATGGCCTTGAGCCCGACGGCGTTGCCGGTCGAAACACCTATCGCGCGCTCGGGCTGATCAACTAGGTCGCGGTTTCCCTTTCTGGCTCGTACCCGGGCGGTGGCCTTGCCGGCGCACGGCTTACTTGTCCGAGCTACTTCAACGTCATTAACGATGGAAATGGAGGACGCGGGCGCAGTGGGTCGCGCAAGGGCGATCTCTACGTCCGCCGACTTCTCCGGAAGTTCGCTTACACGGCCAGTCGGAGCAAGTCAGCGTTCCCGTCCAAGTTCCAGTCGCTGATCATTCGCCGCGGCTACAAGCGCGCCGTCGTCGCCCTGGCTCAGACAATGTTGCACACCCTCTTCATCATGCTCAAACGTGGCGCGCACTACCGGGCGCCCACCATCGACGATGAGCAGCTCGCCGTGCAGCGCAACGCTGCTCGCTGGATCACAGCCCCGACCCGCTTCGGCTGCATCGCCGCAGTCGCCTGATTCACGAGCACCCCTTCGCCACTGTTGCCCGCGCGCGGCAGCCAGGCGACCCCGGAACGGGCGCCTTCGTAAGCTCGGCAGGCCGATTCCAGCAAGACGTGCGATATCGCACGTAAGCGCACCGGCACCCCTGTTCTAATGAATCCTGTCTTCCAGGCGCCCGCAAACGATTGCTACGACGGTTGCAGGATTTAGAAAAGTGGTGTGTTTGCAGCGCACCAAAGCCCAATTCTATTAAGGATTTTGTGATGAAAAACAAAATGATCCGCGTGGCGATCGCCGCGCTTGCGTTCGGCGGCGCCGCTACCGCCAACGCAGCCTTTTTCGATGTCGCAGCGGTGACGAATAGCTCCTCCGGAGGCGTCGGACTGAACACCGGCATCGTCCTGAGTGCAGGTCAGGCATTTTCAGTGACAGCAGCCGCTGGCGACCTCTGGAGCGCGGGTGCCTTGCCGCGCTGGTCCAATGCCGACGGGCTCGTCGCAGATCTGTTTGCCACCGGCTCTGACGATTCCGGAGAGTCTGTAGGGACGAAGATTGGTCAGGAGTTCGTGGGAGGGTGGACCCAGAACGGGCTGAACGCGCCATTTGGCTCCCTGGTTGGCAAGTTGGCGAGCACGTATTTCTTTCTCGGCACTAACTTTGCTGGTCCCGCACCCGTTGCCGGCACCCTGAGCCTCTACTACTGGGACAGCAATAATGCAGACAACTCCGGCAGTGTTCGTGCCGAGGTGCTGGTTGGGCAGTCCGTCCCGGAACCGATTGCACTTAGCCTGGTCAGCATCGGTCTGCTTGGACTGGGTTTGACCCGCCGCAAGCGTGTCTAGCAGCCGCATTCCCTAGCACTTGCGGGTCCGGGCGGGGTCGGTTTTTTCCTCTTGCGCTATACCTGCCGCCGGCTTTTATAAGAAAGGAAGGAAGAAGAAGTTGACCCCGGGCTTACAAGCCGGGAAGGCAGGCTTTCAGGCACCGGCCGAATGCCGGCAGCGGTCTACGAGTACACTCCGGAGTCAAGATGAAAAGAAGGATGAACTACTACAATGACCTCGCGGCCGACTATTCAAGACCCGGTCTTGTAGCCGAGTCATTGCAGAGCGAGCTTATCGCGCTTTCCCTGAAGATCAACGAGATGCAGGAAGAGTCGCCACCAGTGCTTGGTGACGACTACCCGATATCCCAGGTCGAGCAGGAAAACAAGCAGTGGTGGCCGACGCATTGCGAGGCATTGCGGCAGGGCCGCGGGGATATCTTGATCGGTGAATACCGGCAAGACCTGGTTTACTTCTGCCAGGACGGGGCGTACTACGGCATTGAAGAGCAAAAAGTCAGAGAGCAGCATTGGTGGGCATTGATCGCCCAGCCGGGCGTTACCATGACCTGGCCGGTTGTTATGTTCCATGGAGAATTTGTATGGTTCGAATGGAGCTGTATCGATGACCAGACCAACGAAACCCTTGCAAAAGGGAGTTGTGTCTGGGTGAGGCGCGGTCATCGGGGCGGTTGCCACTTCAAAGGTGAGCAATTGACCTTTTACAGAGATGTGTTTTCATCCCCGGAGTTGCTGGAGTTGATTACGAAGCGTTGACAGTAGAACTTGCAGGTGCGCAAGTTGGGTCACTCATTAGCCGGCTCCGGTCAACAGAGCGAACGAATTTCTACCGCGCCCTAGGCGCGATTTTTTTTGTACTCATCGCTTCTGGTCAGTTCTTCATCGATGCGCAGCAGGGAGCGGAAAAAGTTGGGTGTGCGATTGCAGGAGGGCGTGGCACACTTGAATGCTCTCTTGGCTTGCTAACCAAAGACTCCTCCAAGGGTGTTACGTCCGCCGCCCTCCATCACGCCGCGTGACCAGAAAACCACCAAAGACCATCACGAGCTGTGACCGTACTCGCGCGCCGACGCCAAATTCTCACGGTTATACGCAGCCGCCAATAGCGCCGCCTGTTTGCGTGCAGCGCCTTCACGGAAAGAGCGACTTTGCGCCTGGCAGGCCCATTCCGGAAAGACGTGCGATATCTCACGTAAGCGCTCCGCCGCCCCTGTTCTAATGAACCCATCGCTTCCAGCAGGTGCCCGCAAACGATCAGTATGAGGGTTGGGCGCGCATCCTGCTGGCTACCTTGCTTGGCAGTTTAATTCATAACTTCACGGAGTCCTAATGCGTACAACTTCCCAGAAATTTGCGTCCCACTTACCCGCGCGCTGCGCGATTGCAGCGGTCGCATTGTTTACCAGCGGCTTGGCCGCAGCTAATGTCGTGACCTTCAACGACACTACGGCCGGTGGTCCCACTTGGAATCGGCCCATCGCCGGCAACCCACCGGTTGTGGCCTCTGGCGTCGGCACCAACACTCCGTACGATGTGAATGGGTTTTCTGTGGACCAGAGCGGCTCTTACACTTTCCAGAGCACGGCGACCAATCCCGTCAACTGGGATAACTACAGCTTTTTGTACCAGTTTGCGTTCGATCAAACGCAGCAGTTTCTCAACGTGCTCATTGGCAACGACGACAACCCTTCAATCGGCCTCTCCGGCTTCACCTACAGCCTGGTGGCCGGGGTAAATTACTATCTCGTCCAGACCGGATTCGGCAACGCCTCCTTCGGAGCCTACAGCACCGAGATTCAGGGGCCGGGCAACATCACGCTGGATTCAATCAGCGTGCCCGAGCCGGCGTCTCTGGCCTTAGTGGGCGCGGCGCTGCTGGCCGCGCTGGGCCGCCGCAAGGCGGTCTGAGGTATCGAGCAAGGCTCGCAACAGGCTCCGCCCCGGCGGGGCCTTTTTTATGACCCCGAGGTTCGACGTTCGGTTAGTGTGAAAGTCGCGTACGCGACTCACGAAACTCCCTTCTCCCCCGTGCGGGAGAAGGGCCGGGGAAGAGGGGGCGGTCATGGCTTTCATGATCTGGGGTGTCTCGACCGTCATGACCGTTAGTGACTAACAAGTAGCTGTGACGAACGTCACAGCACCGGTGGCGGATCGCTGGTACTGTGTAGTTACCGACACAACCCTGAGAGGGAAATAAAATGTTTGCTAGAGGAACATCCGCAGAGAGCGAGCGCATGGCAATCTTTCGGGCAGCATGGGCGGCGGCAATAGCAGCGGACGCGGCTGCTGGTCGCGACCGCAGCTCACTTGAGGAGTTGATGCCCGTCATACTGAAAGCCATGCCGGCAAACGACGCTGCGGTAATCGGCAGAGCCGTTGAAACGAGCAAACAGGCTCAGGTCTTCTCTTTTGCCTCTGCGGGCGCTTGATTTCGCAGAACGCGGGGTCAAGTCTTTGTCGAGGGCAGAAGTGGATAAGTGGGGTCTGGCTTTACTCTTTCCCTATGCGTGCCACCGGGTTTTATCACGAAGGCAAAGGGAAAGACTTGACCGTTCGCAGTAACAGCAGTAAGTCTAGCGGGTTGAAGTCCCGTCCGGGGAGTTGTCCGTACGCCCCGGTAGCATGAGGAAGCGGCGTCGTGGTGACGCGGGGTCGTGAGTTTTCAAACAGCAAGAGAGCAGGCCGTAACGCAAGTGAACCTATGAGTAGCCTCGTAAATTATGTGGAGAAGCCGACCCTGTGGTCATAAGGGGAAGGCCGCTGGATGGGCGCTGTGCTGGGTAATTGGGGTCTGACCCCTATTACCCTCCTATTCGCTCACCCGATTAGCCTATTCTTCGCTTTCGATGATTTCCGTACTTATTGGTGTATGATCTTGATCGCGCCGAATGGCACGAAGCCGGGTCATTATTTCGTCGCCATACGGTGTGAGTGTCCAATAGGTATCAGAATCCTTGACGCTTCGAGGTTTGTCATTCTTGGTTATTAGTCCCAGTGCGCGCAGTTGAACTTTGATAGTTTGAAAGTCATCTTGACTAATTCCAAACCCGCCGAGTGAATGGTGAGCTAGCTTGTCGTCTTCGCGCAGTCGCTCCATATTTTCGACTTCCGAAAAACTATCCAAGGCGTTCTTAAGTGCAGGCTCCGGTGCCTCGTGAATCATTAAAGGGGCGATGCTTGCGAAGAGGTTGTTCCATGTTGGAGTGAAGCTAGCCGACCAACGAGATGATACGTATCTGCCGGGTGGAGTTGCAGAAAAATAGAAATCAACGGTGTGCTCTTCGTCGCCTTGAGCCAAACTTTCTGACCCTTTAGGTGCTGAAATTCGAACGCGAGACAACTCAGTCTGCAAATCCTCGACTCTTCGGCGAAGTTGAAGAAGCTCCATCGTTGCTTCTCGATCCGCTAATTCGTTTGCACGCACCCAACCGACAGCCGGAGTCGACTTGATTAGCTGAATTAGGCTTCTGCTAACAACGGAGCCTAGTTCTTGAGGCGTTTCCCAATGCTTACAAAGTTTCTTTTCGACGGACGTACGAAACGCTTGCAGCTTTTCTTTTCCATCTGGAGATGATTCGGAGTTGTCGACAATTATTTTTCCTGGTGTGCGATGTAGAAACGCAATTGTCGGCTTGCCAGTCGAAAGCGCGTATCGATATTCCATTTCGGTGTAGCTGATCCCCTCGGGGCCAATTGAGCCGTAGCGGCCACCTAGGATCAGCAAGTAATAATCACAATCATCGATTACTTTCTCGATTAGGTTCCATTGGGTCTCATTTGCTGCGGGAAATAGCTCCATTCCAGCTGGTATGCAATCGAGTTCAAGCAAAGCATGCATGACCTCTTGCCGCTCAAGTTCCAGATCGCGAAACGTACTGCTGACGAAAACTTGGTACCGTTTTTCCATAAAGTCTCCTAGAGGCTAACGTCTGGACGTTGAGCGCCTTGCTGACCGAAAGGTCAACGAATGTGCTCGAACGATGCGCTGAACGGGAGCCGAGGCGGCATATATGCGGGTGTGGGGTCACGGGTGTGGGGTCAGGTCTTTACTTTTGCCTCGTAGGTGCCATTGGTTTTAATCACGAAGGCAACGAAAGACGGGGTTGGTCTTCCCTTTTGCCCTGACCTTGACCCCTCAGCCCGCAATTTCCAAACGCCTCTCAATCCGGTCAATTCGCGCCTTGATCTGGTCGATACTCGACTGCTGCCGGATGATTTCTTCGTAGTTGTGGGCGCTGTCGCGGCGGCCAGCAGCGGTGCTTGCTTCGAGGCTGGTCAAACGCGCGGCGACCTCGCGCATTTCGCTCTCGAGGCGATCCTGTCCGGCTCGCAATCCGCGCAAGTGCTCAAGAATCAGATTCTCTCCGTTGTCGGTCATATCCATGCCTCCTTGAGCCGAGTCTATTCCCAAGTGAACGAATTACCAAGCCATTGAAATCGCGGCGCAAAAACTACCGGCGAGCGTCGCTCGCCGATCTTGGTGCGACCGGGAGCACTACGCTTTACCGCCAGCTCGCCAAGCTACCCGCAACTCCCCACCGCCCCACAAGCCGTACAAAAATCACAGCCATCCTTC
>ERZ761607.1158-NODE-1158-length-34942-cov-5.453808_pt1 | contig 34942 bp, 26 predicted proteins | sample MGYA00511164_ERZ761607 | MGnify/ENA primary metagenome ERZ761607 (study PRJEB28899, sample SAMN02445080) | bioreactor sludge metagenome | biome: EBPR sludge | place: Australia: Brisbane, Thorneside Wastewater Treatment Plant | collected 2011-06-22 ... | reverse complement strand
ATTCGTCGCGCCAGTTCCACCGCTGCAATAAGTCCCCATACCCGCCCCGCTGCCCGCGGCCGCCGTTGACAAGAAAGACGGGGTCCCGCCACCGCCCCCGGTGCATGTGGTGCCACTACCACCACCGCCACCGCCGGCAAGGAGAAGACGAGTGCCATCGAGTCGTTTGACCTCGCTGTAGCCCCCACCGCCGCCCGACGCGGGGACCGTCGAGCGCAGGCGCGACCGGCCGTTACCACCGCCGTTGCTGCCCCCGGATGCGACGCCTGCGACCGTGGTTCGAGAGCCACCACCACCGACCGAAACTAGGAGCTTCTCGCCGGGCGTAACCGTTACGGAGCCATGGGAAACGAAACCTCCTCCTCCTCCGACACCACCCGCACCTCCGGCGCCGCCACCGCCACCCCAGACTCGAATGTTAAGTGAAGTCACGCCATTCGGAACTTCGAACTCGCCGTTGGCGGTGAAGACCTGCTTCGGCACCGTGACCGTGAACGTGATTTCCGAAGTTTCGGAAGCGTTCCCCGCGCGATCCGTCTGCGAGATCTTGAGTGTTTTGCCCGCCCCGGCGGATCCCGCGGCATTCGCGGTGGAGGTGAACTGGCCATTGGATTGGCAGCTAGCCGTTCCGGCGGTGATCCCGTGTCCGGTAGGTCCATAGGTCAGGGTGATCGTGTTGCCGCCCTCCACCCTGTACTCGCAGGTCCCGCTGACCGTGAAACCCGAAGCCACGGACCCACCGTCCACCGGCGACGTGATCGTGAGGCCCTGCGGCGGCGTGCGATCGGCGTAGATCGGGCTCGAGGCCACGGCCGACCAGTTGCCGTTCGCGTCCTGCGAGCGCAGGTTCACGTAGTAGGTCTGTCCGTCGCTCGCGAAGTTCACGCTCGTCGAGTAGGCGAAGCTCACGTTAGGCGAAGCGTCCGCCCAGTCCCGCACGTTGTTGAGGGCGTTGCCCGAAGTGCCCGTGCCGATCGCGACTTTGTAAACGCGCGGGGTCGGCAGACCCGAGACGGCGTCGCTGATGGACGCGTCGGAGAAGCTCAGGTTCGGCGTCGCGTACTGCTGCTTCCAGTAAGGAGTCTCCACGACGACGGGGATGACGCCGGTCGGACCGACGCCGTCGACGCGCACGTTCGTCGTGCCGGGCACGTTCGCGAGCGGCAGGAGCGCGCTCACGCCGTCCGAGTCCTTGATGGTGCCGGCGTTGAGCTCGATCGTGTTGCCGAGCACGACGCCGGCGCCCGTTTCTTCGCCGACCTGCACGGTGTGGCGGAAGCGGATCTGCGTCGTGGTCGAACCCGACGCGTAGGTCGCGTAGGTCGAGGTCGCGCCGATCTGCAGCGGGATGCGCGGCGAGCCCGTCACGACGACGCCTTCCTCGAAGGTCACGACGAAGTCGAGGTTCTGCCCCGGCAAATAGATGCCGTTCGTGGGGACGGCGACGCCCGTTACGGCGGGACCGATGTTGTCGATCAGAATCCCCGTCGTCGAGGGCGGCGAGAAGGTCCGCACGGCGTCGTTGCCGGCTTCGTCTTTGAGCGTGCCTCCGGTGAGGCCGATGGGCGACGTGAGGGCGAGGCCGTTCACGTCGTTGTCGGTGTCTTGGATCGTGTAACGGTAGACGAGCGTCGAAGTGCCCGAGCCGCTCACGTAAACGGCCGAGCGGCTGCCCGTGTCGAGCTGCACGCCGATCTCGCTGCCGCCGACGGCGAAGACGGGCTCCGAGAAGGTCACCGAAAAGTTCAGCGCCTGGCCGAAGCGGTAGGTTCCGAAGGGCGGAGCCGCCACGTTCGTGATCGTCGGAGCCAGACTGTCGACGCGCACCTGCGTTAGGTTCGGTGAACTGAATACGAGACTCGAGGCGTTGCCGACTGAGTCCGTGATCGTGCCGCCGTTCAGGTCCACTGAGTTCGCGAGGCTGATGCCGTTCGGGTCGTTCTCGCCCGGCTGGATGAGATAACGGAAAATGAGCGTCGAGGTGCCGGCCCCCGAGGAGAGGGTCGCGTAACGCGTCGTCGATCCCACCACGAGCGTGAGACGGGGCGCACCCGAAACGACCACGGGTTCCGAGAACTGGAGCGCGAAGTCGAGATTCTCGCCCGAGCCGTAGGAACGATTGCCCGGCACCGCGATGGCGAGCGGCGACGGCGCGATCGTGTCGACTTGGACGTCGGAAAGCGTCGGCGAGACGAAGCCGACGCGCGCGCCGCGGCCGTCACCGGCCACGATGGCGCCCGTCCCCAGCTGCAAGGGGCTCGCGACGTACACGCCGTCCAGGTCGTTGTCGCCGGAGACGACGGTGTAGCGGAAGAGCAGGTTCGAGGTACCCGACCCGGAGACGAAGGCCGCCGAGCGCGCGCTCGAACCGATGACGAGCGAAAGCGTCGGGAGCGCGCCCGTGACCGTGACGGGCTCCGAGAACTGAACGGTGAAATCGAGGTTCTCGCCCGCGACGTAAGTCGCCGCGGCGGGGGCCAAGATGCCGGTCACGCCCGCGCGCGTGGATTGGATGGTGATCGTCTTCGCGACGTTGTTCGCGTCGCAGATGTCTTCTTCGAGAACTTCGTCGTAAGCGCAAGCGCGCACGCCGAAGGAAAGCGCCGTGTTCGGCGGAAAGAGATTCGCGTCGATCGCCGCCGAAAGGCGACCCGCCGAGGCCTGCACGACCGCGACCGGCAAAGCATCCCAGTTGATGCTATTACCCTCGCTCACGAAGACTTTGTAGGAGCGCGCGGGCGTGCCCGAGGTCGCGCCCCACGTCACGAAAACCTGCTCGGTTTCGGCGCGGAAGGTCGCCGTGCGGATACCCGCGAAGGTCGGCGCGTCCGCGATCGGCGTCGAAAGCGTGAGGATCTTGCGTCCGCGTTGGATCTTGCCCGTTTTGAACTTGGCGAGACAGGAGTAGGTATAAGTTCGGCCCTGGGAAAGCCCCGAGTCCGTGTGGCTCAGCAACGTGGTGAGCTCGGATTTGAAGACCGAAGCGCCGTCGCGCTGAATATCCATTTGAATGGCGCCCGCCGGCATCTCGAAGTTAACAAGGATGCTCGAAGAGTCGATCGCCGCGCCGCTCACGCAACCGTCGAAGTCCCCGTTCTCGGCGATCCCGAGATCTTCGCTGGGCAATTCTTCCTGGGCAGGCGAGATGGTCGTGGTCAGGAGCTTGCCGTCGATACACGCGCTAAGGCAAAAAGCGGATAGAAGCAGAGTCCACGTTCCAGAGTTGGAACGTAATCCCCAGCCTAACTTAGCTCTGACGGCACCGCGCTTCATCCCATCCAGGATAGCCGGGGGTCTTCCTAACTAGGGTTAAGTTACGATGAAGTGTTGACTTCAAAATCGCCCGTTCCGGCACTCAGAACACGTACCCGAGCCCCATCGAAAGGAGCGAAGTCCGCAGCCGAATCGACTCCGGCTTCGACGAGAAGCTCAAGAGTCCTTGCAGGAACTCCAGATTCAGTTCGACGTGACGGCTCAACGAAAAATCGAGGCCCACGCCCACGTCGACGGCGCCGATCGATCCTTCCTCGAAGTCCGAGATCCCATCCATCGAAAGGTAATACTCGCGGGTCGCGAAATTGCCTTTCACGTAAAGATGAAGCCGGTCGCGACGGCCACGCTCAAAGATACCTTCGTAGCCGTCTCGGTGCTGACTCCCCAAGCCGAGGAGCGAGAACTTGCCGAAGACGTCGAAGCCCTTCAGCGGAAGCACGCCGTTGGTCAGGTCGAAGTCCGCCTTGTAGCCGAGACCGGCCGCGGCCCACGAAAGGATCTGGATCTGGCCCGAAACGAAAAAACCGCCGACGATCGGGGTCGTTTTGTCGTTCTGCAGGTTCTTGATGAGTCCGCCGCTCGTCAGGACGTGGAGCTTCGGCGCGAACTCCAAGGCCCGGGCCGGCGCCGCCACGGCCGCCGCGACGACGATCCCCGACAGAATCAAAGCCCGCGCCGAGCCCGCCGCGCGAGAGGTTTTGACATGACTTCTAGGCAAGCGGCGCATCAGGTGTCATTCTAAGGCAAATGCCGTCGATCGCACTCTCTCGACCCACGCTTTTCTCGGGCCTCTCGCTCGCCCTCGCGAGTGGCCTGCTCGCGTCCTGCGGCCATTCGGGGGAAATCCGCTCCACCCCCGAGGGCGCGAGCGTGCGCGGCGCCGACGGCAAAGAGTGGGGAATCACGCCGCTTGCCCTCGACAAGATCCCTGACCTCTCGGGCTCCTACCTCGATTTTACGCTCCGCAAGGAAGGTTTCGCGGAGCAGCGCATGTTCCTGGAATTAAGCGCGATCGACGAGATGAACGTCAAACTCTCGCCGCTCGCCGGCGATCACTTTCGCACGCAGGTCGCGGAAAGCTACGCCCAGCCCATCAGCCGCCTCATCCAAGAGGCCCTCATCGTGCAAGGCCACCTCGTGGCCAAACGGCCGGACCGGGCGGAGGGCGTCCTACGCGAGCTCCTGAAGCAGTATCCGGGCGTCGCCGCGCTCCACGTGCTCCAGGCCGATCTCTATTTCCTTCAGAAGAAACGCGGCGAAGGTCTGCAAGCCCTCCGCCAGGCCGCTCGGCTGGATCCGACGGAGCCCCGCGTGCGGGCCACGCTCGAAAGGCTCGACCGTCAATAAGCCGACGCGTGCCTCCGCTGATCTAGCGAAAAATAGAGGAAGATTTCGCGAGTCGCGTCTCAACCTTTTCTGAACATTCGCCGAAGACTTCTTTGTATGCCAGGTCGTCGCGCCTTAGTTGCTGGCCTTCACGCCTTCCGGAGCGGGCTCATCGCCCTGTTGCTGGTGGTCGGCCTGCCCGCGCGCGCGACGTCCCTCCTCGAAGAGGAGAGCCGCATCGAAGCCCAGGTCCGCACTCAGGTCCTCGACCTCGTGCGCGGCCTCGTGGGCGAGCATTACTTCGCGACGGCGCAGATCCAGGCCAAGCTCAAGCGACCAGGCGAAGCTTCCAAAACGGAGGCTCGACGCCCTGCCTCGACGGCCAACGAAGACTCCATCCTGACCTTCGCGCCCGACGCCTGGGACGATACTCCCGTGGGCGTGGCCGAAGGCTTCGAAGTCGCCAGCCTGAGCGTCGAGCTCTTCCTGGATTCCCGCATTCCCACGACTTCGCGTACCGCGATCGCCCAGGCGACCCGCGACGCCCTTCGCAAGTACCCCGTCCAGATCCGCACCCAATTCCTTAACCGCGTGCCCGACCCGCAGCTTTCGACGGCCGAAACGAAGTCGGACGCTTCGCGCGCGCCGGCCTCGACGCCCGAGAAAGAAGCGTCGGGAGCTCCGACGTCGAAGCCCGTCGATCCCGTCGAACGTTTCTCGCTCATCGCGCTCGCGCTCGCGGGCTTCGCCGGCTTCGCGCTCCTCGGCTTCTTCTTGTCCAAGGGACTTGGCGGGCTCGCCGACTCGCTCAAGTTCGTCGCCCAACAACTGCCTTCGATGGGTCGTCGCGAGAAACCCCGCGCGGAAAGCGCGCCCGAAGCCGCCGCGCCCCGGGCGCCGACGCCCGAAGGCTCGGATCGTCCGGCCCTCGGCATGGCCCTGCGCATGCTTGACCGTAATCAACGCAGTTTCCGCGAGATATTGGAGAAGAAACCCGTTCTCCTGATGAAGTCGCTTTCGATGGAGCGGGACCTCGATCTCGCCCACCTTCGCATTCTCGGCCCCATGCTCCAGGACGCCGAAAAGCAAAAGCTCCGCACCTTGCTCGGATCGCGTTCCGCGCGCGTCTCGAGCCTCGACGGCCAGGCCCGTCCCACGCCGAGCGAATCGGCGGCATGGCTGAGCGACATCGTCGGCAAGACCCTCGCGCTCGAACTCTCGGGCAACTCGCGAATGCTCGCCATGCTGGGCACGGAAGACGCGCAGACCCTCTTGCGCCTCACGCCGAAAGACGTTGAGCTCTTCTTGCGCACGCCCCAACTCTTCTCGGACGGAAAAGTCTGGCGCACCTTCGTCGAGCTCGTTCCCGAGTCCCTGCTCGAGGACGTCTTGCGTCGCGCGACCCCCGAACAGTTCCGCGCGGCGCTCAGCCCGCAGGCGCTCGAAGAGAAAGAGTACCGCGCCTACATCGACAAGACCCTTAACCTCATCCGAAACTCGCTGCGCCAAGCCGGTCCCGCCTACGGACCGGGCCCCGAAGAAACCGCGCTCCTCGAGGACAAGATCCTGCCGGCCTTCCTGGCTTCGATCCAGGCCATGAGCCTGCCCGAAGAGAGCCGCCGCATCGACGAAGCGCTCGCGCAGAATCCGCGTTTGGGCGAGCTTCTCCACAAGCGCTACTGGCCGGTCGCGACCCTGCGCCGGGTCCCGGCCCGCGACCTGAAGGCCTGGCTCGTGGCGCTCGACAACCGCGTCCTCGCCGCCCTGCTCTTCTTCTGCGACATGGACCTCCAGCGCGAATGCCTGGGCCTCCTGCCCGAAGGCACCAAGAAAGTCATCGCCGTCAGTGAGCTCTCGCGACTGCAGGCGACGCCGATGGACGAAGCGCGGACGACGGAACTTTCCTCGATGGTTCGCGAGGAAATCCAGCACTTGAAGGGGCTCTGGCTCCAAGGGGATTTCTCGCTCAACTCGAACGGCGGCGTTCCCGCGTCCGGCAACCTCGCGGCTTAGCGCGCGGAAGCACGAAGCTTTTCCGGGCCTAGAAAAATTCCACCGAATTAACGAAATCTTCAAGCGGCGTGATTCCAGACGCACCTACACTTGGAACATGACTTCCGCCAAGTTTCTCGGTGCCTCACTCTCCTTGCTCTGGTTCGTGGCATGCAACCCCGTCGTCACCATCAATGCCGGAGGATCCCAACTTCCTTCGCCTTCGGACGGCAACGCTTCTTCAAACGATTCCGGAAAACAAGATCGCGGCAATCCGGAGCTGGATCCGACTCCGGAGCCGACTCCTACTCCTACTCCGGAGCCGACTCCTACTCCTACTCCTACTCCGACCCCTACTTTGGCCGTGCTACCGAAGAGCGACGGGGCCTACCTCAACGCTATGTTCCTCGAATTCGAGGGAAATGCGATGAGCTCGTTACAGCGACGATCGAGTGACGCCTCCCTTGCGGCCCTTTTCGCGGAGAACGTCGACCCAACCCATCCGGTAACCTACACGAACGATCCTCAGCGTGGTTCCTCCGTGGCCGTCTTTGCCGGGGACGGCGGGCTCAAGTCCGACCCGATCGCAACGGGCAACGCCGCCCCCAACGACTACGAGTATCCGTTCATTTGGAGCCAGTACAACTTTGCCGTGGGTTTTTGGTTCAAGACGTCGTCCTCGGGCCTCCAGTACCTTGTCGACAACCGAACTCCCACGAACCTCGGACGGGACTGGTCCTTCCTGACGATCGAGAACGGCGATATTAGCGCACGCTTCACGACGGACTACGCCTCTTGCGAAGTCGCGCTCGCCTCGACGGGCGCGGGGCTCGCCGACGGCCACTGGCACCACGTGGTATGGGTTCGGAGCGCGAGAAGAGCGGGCGCGCTTTACATCGACAACGTCAAGGTCGCCGAAGCGACCCGGAGCTGCAGTGCCAACGGATCGGATCCCCGTGGGCCCTTCTACATCGGATCGAATCAGGGGACTTCGAACTTCTTCTCGGGCGCCATGGACAATTTTTATACGATCATTTTTCCGGACGCGACGACGATCTTCGACGCGAGCGACGTAAACGCTTTCTTCACGAGTTTCTAGAACCCCTCGCGAGCGGGCCACTTCCTTTCGGAGGATACTGGGCGCTTAAGTTCGCGATCCGCCGCGCCGATAAGAGCGCATGAACTTATCGGCACCCTTGGGATTCATCGTCGGTCTGCTCGTCGTGGCCTTCTCGGTCACCCAAGGAATCAAGAACCCGGCCGTCTTCATCGATGCCCACGCGGCGACGATCGTCATCGGCGGAACGATCGCGGCGGCGATGATCTGCATCCCCTTCAACCGGCTCCTCACTCTCATCGGCGTGTACTTCCGCACGATCCTCGGACGCAACAAGCAGGAAACGCTTCGCGTGATCAACGAGGTCGTCGAGCTTTCCAAAGCGCAGAACAGCGGCCAGTCCCTCGAGTCCATGATCCCGAACGTCAAGAACGCCTTCCTCAAGGAGTCCCTTGATCTCTTCGTGCAGGGCGGCCTGAACGAAGACGAACTCGAGGAAGTCCTCGAGAAACGCGTCGAGCAGCAGAACGAAAAATACAAACGCGAAGGCGCGACCTACAAGATCATCGGCAAGTTCCCGCCGGCCTTCGGCCTCATCGGCGCCACGCTCGGCATGATCGCCTTGCTCCAGGGCCTCGGCTCGCCCGACGCCTTCGAGCGACTTGGCCCCGCCATGTCGGTCGCGCTCGTCGCGACTTTCTACGGCCTCGTCGTGGCGAACATCTTCATCATCCCGATCGGGGAGAGCCTCACGAGCGCCTCGGAAGAAGACCTCATCACCCGCCACGTCGTCGTCGACGGCGTGCGGCTGCTCCGCGAACAAAAGCACCCCTTGCTCGTCGAGGAATATCTTAAGAGCTACCTGAGCCCGTCCGAACGTAACCGCATGACGAAGGCGGCTTAAGATGCCTCCCCCGCCTCCGCTCGGCACGCGCGCACGCTCCGCCGCCAAGTCGCGCCGCGAACGCAGACGCCCGATTAAAGCGGTCTACGTGCACGCCGACGACGGCGAGGGCAACTGGCTCGTGTCCTACGCCGACCTGATGACCCTGCTCTTCGGATTCTTCGTCATGCTCTCGGCCTTTTCGACCCCGAACTCCGAGAAGTTCGAGAAGATGCGGCAGGAAACGACCAAGCAGATGGGTGGCGAAGTCACGAAGCCCTACGAAGAGCTTACGCAAGCGATCCGCAAGGTCTTCTCGGACATGCAGCTCGACAAAGAGGTCGGCCTGCTCGAGACCCTCGACGGCGTGAAGATCACGACCCAGGGCACGGTCTTCTTCGATTCGGGCTCGGCCCAGCTGAAGGAATCCGCGCAAACGATCCTGAGCAACTTGGCCGACGTGCTTTCGCGGGAAGCCAAAGGGTTCCGCATCGTCGTCGAAGGCCACACGGACGACGTCCCGATCCGCTCGCAGATGTTCCCGAGCAACTGGGAGCTCTCCTCGGCCCGCGCGGGCTCCGTCGTGCGCATGCTCGAAGAAAAAGGTTTCCCGCGCAGCGACTTGCGCCCCTTGGGCTTGGCCGACACGGAGCCGCTCGCGCCGAACCGCGATCCGAGCGGCGTCGCGATCCCGGAGAACCAGACGGGGAACCGGCGCATCGTCATCCGTATCCAGAAGACGCTGGGCCGCTGAGCTCCCCGACGCCCCCAAAGGGCCTTGACCCGAGCTTCGGCGTCAAGAAAGCTGCCCCCATGCGCTCGGACCGGCAAGAATACCTGGAATGCCTTGGCTTCGAAGCGACCCCTTGGCAGCGCCCGGGCGAAGCTTCCTCGCCCGCCCCCGCGACGCCCACCCCCACGGAGCCGGTCGCCGCCGGCGCCCCGAATGCCGTCGGCGCTCGGGCGGAAGGCGACGCCGATTCCCCCGTCGCGATCGCCGGTATCGGCCTGGATCGCCCGGCCGAGCGCGAGCTACTCGACCGAATGCTGACGGCGTTGGGCTGGGCCCGCGAACGGGTTCGCATCCTGGTTTTTTCGCACGCCACGCCCGACAACGAGCTTTTCGAGTCTCTCGCTTCGAAGTCTCGGCTCGTCCTCGGCTTTTACCCCCTCAAGCCGGAAAGCTTCGTCGCTTCGAGGTCTTGGCTGGCCACGAATTCCCCTACGGAGTGCTTGCGCGACCCCTCGCTCAAGAAGAAAGTCTGGGGCGATCTCCAGTCGTTCGCACGCCAAGCCAAGATCAACGAAAACTTCCCCGCCTAGCGGCGGCCCCCTCCGAGCGGCACGTCATGAACTCGTCGCCGTCAAGTTCCTGTCTTGGCTCGCGCCCCCCTTTTCCGGGATTCTAGGGGGGTTGCCGGCTTTCAAGTGGAACATCCTCGCGACCTGTCTTCTCGGTACGACCGGGGCCCTCGCCAACGCGATCGAGATCGCTCCGCCCGCGACCCCGCTGCTCATCCGCAAGCAACTCCTTGAGCGACCTTTCCGGGTCCGCATCCTCATCCGCGAGCTCACGGAAGCCAAAGTCGAGATCGTCGGCAGCGATCTGCGCGACGAGAAAGGAAAGCTCGTCGACGGGCGGCGGCTCCTTTGCCTGCGCGAAGGCAAGCCCGGCCCGCTTCCCTCGTTGCTCGGAAAACTCGAGCTCGGCGACTCGCGCTGGAACTGCAGCGCCCCCAACTACCGTCGCCGCCTCGAAGGGCTCCTGCGTTTGACCCCCGACCAAGGTTTCGTCGGCGTGAACGGGCGCTTCTACCGCGGCAGCATCGATCTCCTTCCCAAGGAAGACGGCCGCATCCAGCTCATCAACGAGCTTCCGATGGACGACTACCTCGCGGGACTCCTGAACAAGGAAATGCGTTCGGACTTCCCGTCCGAGGCGCTCAAGGCCCAGGCCATCGCCGCGCGCAGCTATGCCCTCGCGACCGCGGCCGATCGTCGCCGGAGCGGATCCTTCTACGACATGTGGGGCACCGAAGCCGACCAGGTCTACGAAGGCACGCATTCCGAGGACGCGCGCGCCTTCCGCATGGTGCGCGAAACCAAGGATCTCGTCCTCACGCACCAGGAAGACGTGCTCAAGGCCTGGTACCACTCCTCTTCGGGCGGGCACTCCGAACTCCCCGCCAACGTCTGGGGGGAAAGCCGCGACGACTTGGCCTACCTGGCGCGGGAAAGCCCCGTCGACCGGGAGATCGCGGCCGACTGGTCCGTCGTGCTGAGCCCGCTGATGGGCCTGCGCTGGGCGGAAGTCGGCAAGCTTCTCGACTTCCGGGTCCTCGAACGCTCGAAGGGCCTACGGGTCCAGAAAGTTCTCGTGACCGGCATCCACGCGAGCCGCGAGTGGAGCGGCGACGAGCTGCGCAAACGCCTCGGCACGCGCTGGCTCAAGTCCACGCTCTTTAACGTCCGCCCCCTCGGCAACGGCTGGCGACTCGAAGGCCGCGGCTGGGGCCACGGCGTCGGCATGAGCCAGCTCGGCGCGCGGGCCCTCGCCAAGCAAGGCAAGAACTACAAGCAGATCCTCGAGTACTACTATCCTTACTCGTCGATCCGCACGCTTCCGCTCGACGAAGCCCCCCCGGTCATGGCAATTTCCGGCCGGTGAGCGCCCCCTTTTCCGACTTCCTTCGCGACTACACCTTCGAGCTTCCCGAAGAGCTCATCGCCCAGTCGCCGCCCGCCGAACGGGGTGACTCGCGGTTGCTCGTCGTCCGCCGCGAGCCGGAGCGCGGGCTTCCCCGCTTCGAGGACCTCGCTTTCCGCGACCTGCCCTCGCTCGCGCGGGAAGATGGCGCCTTGCGGGACCGCCTTTGGGTGCGCAACGTTTCCAAGGTCTTTCCCGCCCGTTTTTACGCGCGACGCCCGACCGGCGGGCGGCACGAAATCGTCCTCGTGCGGGAAAGCGAGGAGAGCGGAGTCTGGGAAGCCATCGTGCGCGGCGTCTCGTCGTTCCGCTACCCGCAAACCCTGAGTCCCGAGAAGGCGCCGCACCTGAGTTTCGTCGCCACGGGTCCGACGACCCTCGACCTTCGCGCGCTCGGCGAGCTTCGGCCCTTGCTCGAGGAGATCGGCGAGATGCCGTTGCCGCCCTACATCCGATCGCGCGAGGCCACGCGCGATCGCGATCGTTACCAGACGATCTGGGCCGCCGCCGGCGCCGAAAAGAGCGTTGCCGCTCCCACGGCTTCTTTGCATTTCGACCGGAGCGTCGTCGCGGAACTCGAGAACGCGGGCGCGCGTTTCGTCGACACACTCTTGCACGTCGGCCCGGGGACCTTCGCGCCCGTTCGCGTCGAGCGCCTGTCCGAGCACGAACTTCACGAAGAAGAGATCGCCGTGCCGCGCGCTTCGCTCGAGACGCTGCGACGGGAAGCCGCCCTTTCCTCCTCGCCCTCGTTCGTGGCCATCGGCACGACGGCGCTGCGCAATCTCGAGAGCCTGAGCTTACGAGACGAGGCGCTCGACGCGCGCGTCCGTTTGCGGGACGACGGCGACGGAGGTCTCCGCGGCGCGACGCGCCTCTTCGTGCGGCCGGGCCACGAATTCCGCTACGCCCGCGCGCTGCTCACGAACTTCCACCTGCCCGAATCCACGCTGTTCGTGCTCGTCGCGACTTTCGCCGGCTCGCTCGCCCTCGCGCGCGATGCCTACGCCCACGCCGTCTCGCATCGCTACCGTTTCTTCAGCTACGGCGACGCGAGCCTTTGGATCTAGGAGAAAAAATGAACCGGGATCATTGCCGCGCCCTGCTTCGCCTGGAACCCCGCCTGGCGGCGTGGACGGATCGTCTCGGTCCCGTCGAGTTGAGCTTCGACCAGAGCCGAGATCCCTACCAGGCCCTCGTCCGCTCCGTCGTCTACCAGCAACTCAGCGGGGCCGCCGCGCGCACGATCTTCGGTCGCTTCAAGGCGCTCTTTCCGAAGGAGCGCTTCCCCCGGCCCGAGTCGGTCCTCGCGCGGGACCCGGAGGAGCTGCGCGGCGCGGGACTTTCGCGCGCGAAGGCCCTCGCGATCCGAGATCTGGCGGAGCGCAAGAAGCTCGGCGAGCTTCCGACGGCGCGCCAAGCCGAACGCATGAGCGACGAAGATCTCATCGAGATCCTCACGCAGGCGCGCGGGGTTGGACCGTGGACGGTGCAGATGTACCTCATCTTCCGTCTCGGCCGCCCCGACGTCTGGCCGAGCGCGGACCTCGGCGTGCAGAAAGGCTTTCAGATCCTCTGCCGCCAACGCACCCGGCCGGATGCGCGCAAGCTCGAGATCGCGGGCGAAAAATTCCGTCCCTACCGATCCACCGCGGCCCTCTACTGCTGGCGCATCGCGGACTTCGCCAAGGGTGATCGGCCCTAGGGCCCGCAAAAATTCCGCTTCGTGCCCTCGATGGGCCGTCAAACTGCGCCTAGTCTGGAGGCATGGCCGACCTTGGTGACCATATCCTCAGCGAGATTCCCGCCGCCGAACGGCTCGGCTTCCGACTCGTCGACGCCCGCGACGGCGGCGCGCGCTCCAAGGTCTCGCTCGCGCCGAACCTCAACCACCTGGGAACCTTTTTCGGCGGCAGCCTCTACGCGGCGGGCGCGCTGACCTGCTACGCGGGTCTGCGCGCGCTCCTCGAAAGCGAGGGCCTGCCCGCCAAGAACATCGTCATCGCGCGCGGCGATATCCATTATCTCGCCCCCGCCCAGGGCGACATCGAGATCGTGAGCCACGCGAGCCCCGAATCCGTGCGCGCTTTCCTCTCGGAGTTCCGGACCCGAGGCCGCGGCCGGATCAAGATCGAGGGCAAGATCTTCGAAGGCCTCAAGCTCGTGGCGAAAATCCGCGGCGCCTACCTCGCGCGGGCCGAGGACAAGAGTTCCTGAAGTGAGTTTCTCTTCCTTGGCTCGAGCTTCGAAGGCGACGAAGTGGGCTTTCGGCCTCGTCGTCGTCGGACTTGCGCTGCGGATCGTGGCGGCCTTCCGCAGCTCGGGTTTTCACCACCCCGACGAGCATTTCCAGATACTCGAGTTTCTCCATTACCTCCGCGCGCCGTCGGCCGAAGGGCTTTCCTTCCTGCCGTGGGAGTTCCACGAGCGGATGCGCCCTTGGATCCAGGTTTTCGCCTACGACGGGATCGGAGCCCTCGCGAGCCTCGTGGGCATCGACGGGCCTTGGGGCCAAGCGATCGTCTTCCGACTTTCGAGCGTCCTTCTTTCCGTCGCCTCGGCCGCGCTTCTTTTGCTCGCGATCCGGAAGCGGACGCGCGCCGGCTTCGCCGCCGCGCTTCTCGCGAGCGCCGTCGGCTTCGCGATGCCCTATCTCTCGGCGCGGCTGTCCTCGGAGGCCGTCGCGGGATCCTTCTTCGCGGCGGCCTTCGGCCTCGTCCTCGTGGACGAACGTCGAAGCTGGGGCCGTAGCGTCGTCGTGGGGATGCTCATCGGGTGGGCGGTCGCGATCCGCTTCCAGACCGGGTTCATGGCGGCCGGCCTCGGCCTCTGGATGATCTGGCAGGCGCGTTGGCCCTGGCCGCGCTGGATTGCGCTCGTCGCGACGGCCTTCGCCGTCCAAGGACTTTCGGCGATCTTCGATCGCGTCGGCTACGGCGAGTGGGTTTGGACGGTCGGAAACAATTTCGTTCAGAACGTCGTTCACGACCGGGCGAGCGGCTTCGGCGTGGATCCGTGGTGGGCTTATTTTCGCTTCGTGGGCGAGACCGCACCTCCCCTCGGGATTCTCGTCGTCTTGCTCTTGGGATGGATGGCGTGGAAGCGGCCGCGCGATCCCTTCACGTGGACTTTCGTCCCGATGCTCATCGCGCACAGCTTCGTTCCGCACAAGGAGCTCCGTTTCCTTTTTCCGCTCGCCGCCTTGCTGCCTTGGGCCGTCGCGCAGTACGGCGCCACGAGCTCGACGCCTTGGCGCGGTTGGCGTCGCGGCGTCGCAGCCTTGCTTTTCGCGCTCAACCTCGCCTACTTGGCGCTCTTCACTTTCTTGCCTCGTCGAACGGAGATCGCTTTTCTCGAGCGCTTCGACCGGCACTTCGAACGGGGCGTCGCCTACGTCACCTACGGCGACGACCCCTACGTCTTCTCGGGGCTGCGGGTTCGCTATTACGCGCGTCCCGAAGCCTACGCCGCGGCCGACCTTCCCGCCGATTCGCCCGACGCGAAGGCGACGCTCGCACGCCTCGCGCTCGCGCATCCGGAACTCGGCTCGACGATCGCCGTCGTCTACGGAGGCCGCGGCTTCCTGCCCGACGGGCATCCCCTTTTTTCGGTATGTCGTCGCGAGTTCGCAAGCGTTCCAACGTTCGCTCGTCGCGCGCCCGCATGGATGGGCGCGCATCGTCTCTACGTGCGCGAACTTCTCGCCTGTCCGCGCGCCGCCCTGCTTGAAGGTGTCTCGGGCTCAAGATAGCCTGGCGGAGTATGGCTCGCGCTTCGGCTTCCCGCTCGATCGATACCTACGCCGACTACCGCTCTTTTTTGAACGATCGTTTTCTTCAGCTTAAACAAGCCAAGCCCAAGATCCTCTCGCACGAGTACGTCGCTCGGCGCATCGGCATCTCGAAAACCTACCTTCAGTACGTCTTGGCCCGAAAGCGTCACTTGAGCCTCGACAAGATCGCGGGCACGGCCCGAACTTTCGCGCTCGATTCCTTCGAGAAACAATACCTGACCTACCTGCTTTGCCTGCAGACCTCCAAGGACGCCGAGATCCGCAACTTCTTTTCGACGGTCCTCGATTCGCTCCGGGGCCAGCAACGGCTTTCCTCTCCGAAGGAACGCGCGCTCGATGCGCGACAGAGCGAAGCCATCTTGGGCAGCCTCGCGATGCTCATCCACGCGATGGCCAAACTCGACGGCTTCCGCCCCGAGGCGGATTGGATACGCCCGCGCCTTCTGCAACTCAAGCCGACCGACGCGCAGATTCGCCAAGTTCTCGACGGACTTCTCCAGCAGGGTCTCATCGTTGAACGCGACGGTCGATGGACGACCTCGGACGCCGCCATCCAAGCCGGCCTCGCGCGCGGGCACTTGTCCGTTAATCCGACTTTCGAGGACGGATTGCGTCTCGCCGAAAAAGCCGTCGCCGCGCTCGATCTCGCGAAGCCGGCCTTCTTTTCGCTCGCGGCTTATTCCGTGACGGAAGAAGTGCAACGCAAGATCATCGATCTTCTCGTCGACGCGAGAAAGCGGATGTCCGAGCTCGTGTTGTCTTCGCCGCCCGGAGACCGCGTCGTATTCCACGTGACGAGCCACTTCACCGCGGCCCGCGACACGACGGACCCTAAAACGGCGCAAGCAGCCGTAAAATAACAAGATTTTCCGAACATCGGACACTTAAAGAGTTCGAAGACTCGCCCCCCCTCCCGCTTTCCTGCTGACGCCCGTCAAGCCGTTCCGCTAGCCAAGAGCCGTCACAGGGGCCCGCAAAGGCTGAGAGAGGCAAAATGAAAAAAATCCTATCCCTTTCGATCTGCTCGCTCGCGTTCTTCGCTTCGGCGCAAGCCAGCGAGTTCGACGACGGCATCGAGAACGAGTTCCGCCTCACCCGCTTCAGCGACGATCAGATTCAAGTCGAAATCCGCAACAAGATGAAGGTCGCCTGCAAAGGCGACCGCTGCGAGCTCGCCTCGGTCACGAACAAGGGCGAAGCCTTCGTCGTCACCGTCTCGGCCGGCGTCGGCAATAACAACAACAACGCGTCCGGCACCGGCGGCGTCGTCATCATCGACGGCGGCCGCAACAACAGTAACAACGACTTCCAGCCCTACGTCGGCGTTCAGCTCAAGTACGTGAACGGCCACTGCACGCAGTCCGTGAACGTGCCGACGAGCCTCTACGTCGCGATGAACACCTATCTCTACCACCTCGTGAACGAAGACGGCTCCATCGACCGCCAGTTCACGCCGGCGCAGCAGACGATGATCCTCTTCTACACGACGATCCTCAAGCAGGCTTCGGGCTGCACGATCCCGCAGTAAGCAAGCGTCCTGACTTTGTATCGACCTCGGTTACGTCCTCAGTGGAGGCTCCGTATGCAACGATTCGAACGGGTACGCGCGCTCGCCCTGTTGGCCGCGCTGATCGCGACGACGACGTCCCCGCGCGACGTGCGGGCCCAGACGACGTACCTGCGCACCTACAAGTCCCCTAATCTGAACCCGATCCGCTTCGCGAACAAAGCCCAATGCGCGGCCGACTCCCGCGAAGCCGCCACTTCCGTATTCCTCGTCGTGGACGCCTACGCCGCGGGCAAGTTCGCGCACGGCATCGCCAAGGCGACGGACGGCGACCCCAACGCGGCCGCGGCCGAGGGCATGCGCCGCTTCCGCTACACGGTCGGCAAGCTCATCGGGCTCGTTTCGCATCGTCTCTTGTCGGGCGAGATCCCGTTGTTGCCCACGAACCTCACCACGGCGAACTCGGCCCGCGAATACGTCGCGATCGCCCGCCTCCGCTGCGACGGCCGCGAGTACTGCCCGGCTTTGGACGCCTACCTCAGCCGCGTTTGGGCGATGACGCCCGGCGACCTCGCCGCCGATCCTTCGTTTCGCCGCCGCTCCCCCACGGGCGGGTCGGAACTTCGCTGCCGTTACCTCAAGCGCTTCTCGAACCTGCAGGGTCACCTCCTGAGCGGCAAGCCTTCGCAAAATTCGCTCAACCAGATCGCTCTCGACGCGACCCGCGCCTCCGACATCCTCGACGACTGCTGGGCTCCCCAGCTCGATTCGCGCGCCTACGTCCAGCTTTGGGAGATCAAAGGCGTCGGCGACGCCGAGTGGCGGTCCATCGGCTTCGACTATTGGAACAGCCTGCGGATCTGGCTCTCGTGGGCGTGGCGTAACCTCCCGCTCCGCTTGCCGAACGCGGGGGAGTTCTCCGAAGTCTTCCGGAGCCTTCCACTCGAGGAAGCCCTGCTTTTCGTTCCGAACGGCTGCGAAAGCATCGTGCCGCCGGCCTGCGATTCGGCCCACCTTTCGGTCGGCGCCCTGCGCGAGCTCGCTGTCAAAGGCTCGCCCGATTCGCTGCGCGACCTGCCGAACGGTCCGACCGGCGAGATCATTCGCCGACCCGAGCCGCCCGTTCGGAGCGGCGATCCGGCCGGGCTCTTCGAGGGCGACGCGAACACCTGGGCCAAGGAGTTCCGCGGTCGGGTCGTCTCGAACTCGCTGCTGCTGCGCAATCGATTGAACGACGGCCTCAACCGCCTCTCCGTCCTGTCGCGTCACCTGCCGGCCGATTACGTCGGGCAGAAGATCGACGAAGAAGCGCGCCTCGCCGTCGCGGATCCCGTGCGCAAGAACCAGCTCTACTATCTCTGCGCGGAGTTCGATTACGCCGCGAACCGCAGCTTCGGACTGCTCCGCGACGATCTCGCATTGCTCGCGCAGAGCCGCTTTCTCGACGGACTCCCGACCAACTGGTCGAGCAACGAGCTCAACGAGTTCCAACGCTACTACGAGGGCATCGCTTCGAGCGCGCTCGCGTCGTGCGAGCGCCTTCAAAAAGAGAAGTTCTGGCAGGATCCGGGCTTCGTCCTGGACCGCAGCGGTTACCTGCCCTGGTTCAAGGAAGTCCTGAACGACGCCGAACAAGGCGTCGACGCCGCGACCTCGGCCACCCCCGGCGCGGACCCCCGTCCGGCCTCGGGCCGGCCGCTCCTTTCGCTGCGTACGGCCGGCGAGGCCACGCCATTCTGCTGGTCGGGCAGCCACTGCGCTCGCCTCGCGCTGGCCGACATCATCGGCATCTACTCGGCGTTCACCTACGCCGACTCGCTTTTGCCCTTCCAGGCGGCCGTGCCCGGCGCCCCGATCTTCAATCCCTACGCCGAACGCACGGCCTGCCAGGTCTACGACCCGTGGTTCAAGACGCGCGCTTCCGTCGTCGAGCTCATGGTCGACCTCGGCAACGCGGCGGCCTTCGGCTGGAACCAGATCCCCGCGTTTGTCACGGTCGACATCAAGCGCGGCCAGGTCACGAGCCTGCGCAAGCTCATGGCCGAGGGCAAGCTCAAGTTCGTCCCCGAGAAAGAAAAGGACCACTGGGCTTGGACGGCGGGCATCGACTTCGGCTCGTTGGCCGGCGTTCCGTGCGTACTCGCCATCACCTCGGGCGCGCCCGCGCTCTCGCCCGGCGTCCCCTACGTCTTCGAGGGGCTCTCCATCGGCGCCTGCAAGGCGAACGAGAAGCACCGCCTCGAAGTCGAAGGCAGCCGCATGAACAATCGCGCGGGAGGCGCGGGTTCCGGCTGCGTGGCCTGCTACCTGAGCTTCGGCTCCGCCGCGACGGCCGTCGGCAGCTTCGCGGGCAACGCGATCAACCCCCTCAAGCTCGGCGTCTACCTCTTCCGCGCCTTCGCGCGCTTCCACAAGAGCATGAGCGACGGCGAAGACGTGCCGCGCGCCTACTCGCTCGACATCGACCGGATCACCCGCACCTACCTCGCGTACGGCGGCGTCCCGAAAAAATGCGTCCGCGGCCTGCTCGAGGGCAAGGACTGCGAGATCGACACCTGTGAGTCGCGCGCCCGCGAGTATCTCGAGCGTAGCTACCCGGGCTCGAACTTCCTCGCCGTCGGCACCCAGAAGGTGAACAACCAGCTTCGTAGCATCCGCTTCGAGACGGACCGTTGCAAAGGCGGGCTCGACCTCGAGATGAAGACCGTCTTCGGCGACGACTGCGAGCTCCACGATTTCTTCCGCGTGAGCGCGATCAAGGGCGCCGGAGCTTGCGCCCGCGCCTTTCCCCCGGGGAGACGCTAAATGACGACGCGATTCGCGGCCCTGTGCCTTATCCTCGCCTCGATTTTGGCGCCCGCGGCCCGCGCCACGGGCGACGCTCCCGTGCGCGCGCGGCCGATCGGCATCTCGCAATACGAGGACTGGTCTTCGCGCGGAGGCGTCTACCGCAAAAGCCTCGAGTTCCGCTGCGGCCAGGGCTTCGAATCGGCCTGCCTTGACCTCTGCGGCGACGACTTCGGCTGTTCCATTCCCGAGTCGTACTGCCGCGACTGCGCGGGCGCCGCCGAACTCCGTCTCATGAACTTCTTCAAGTTCGCCGGGACCTACTTCGTCAACGCGGGCCGCGCCCGATTTGAGGAAGGCCCCTCGCTCGCGGCCGTGCTGCGCTCGGGGAACTTCGTCTCGATCAGCTCCCGTAGCCCCTACAACGTTTGGACGCCCTTCGACGCCCCCGAGCTGCGCGCGCGCTTCCAATCCCTCTGCGCCCCCCATCCGTCGGAAGACCCCATCGTGATCTTCGACGTGAACGAGCGCCGCCAGCCGACGCACGCGCGTTGGGTGCTCTGCGCCAACGAAGGGGGCCTCGTGGCCTTCGAGATCGCCCGACGGGCCGTGCTCGTCCCCGAAAACCGTGTTCTTCGGTCCGCTCCCCGGAGCGTGCCGTGATGTTCATGTCCCTATCGATAAGGAGAATCTAGATGTTCCAGATCCTGAAACGGGCTTCGGCCCTCCTGGCCCTCGTGGCCATGACCCAGAACGCGGACGCGATCTCGCTCCGCTTCAAGTTCAAGGTGTTCAGCTCGGGCCCGAGCATGTACGCCTGCAACGCGGGCCTTCGCTCGCCGGCCCTCAACAAGCAAGTTTGCTACTTCGAAGGCACGACGAACACCTGCACGCCGAACAGCTGCGCCGACGGCACGGTCTGCCACACGCGTTGCATCTGCTCGGGCGACAACGGCGGCGACTACCTCATGAACTACTTCTCGGTCACGCACTCCGACTGGAAGGACAACGGCACGACCGGCGACACGAACGTGACGCGCGTCACGGGCCAAGGCGACGGCAACTGGAAGACCGCGCTCGACGAGCAAACCTCGTGGAAGAAGCGCATCAAGGAGCTGTCCTTCAACCTCGGTTCCGAGCTCTACGGCGCGGAATACTTCGTGGACATCTGCTACCGCGGTCCCCAGATCGAGTACTTCGAAGACGGCGTGCTCGCGAACTTCTCGTTCGGCGCGCAAGCTTCGGCCACGGACTTCCTCGCGACGGGCGTGAACCCCGGCGACAACAGCCGTGACGGCCTCGTCATCCCGGGCACGGTCGACGGCAAGAAGTACACCGAGCTCGCCGGCCTCAAGGTGCAGGCGTTCCTCGTTTGCGACCAACAGGGCATCGGCACGTACAAGCTCGCGCGTAACAACGTGAACGCCTACAACACGACCGACACCTCGGCCGCGTTCAAGCTCGGCTCGAACGGCGTGCCGACCGGCGCGTTCGAAGCGGCCGACCACTACTCGGCTTCGAGCTACAGCTCGATCTCCGCTTCGGCCCTCGATCTCTTCGGGGGCTCGCTCGGCCAGCACTGGATCACGGCGAACGGCCAGTACACCCCGCGCTTCTGCAAGGTTCGTTACCTCTTCAAGGAAACGAACGCTTCGCAGGCCACGGGCGTGAACCTCCGCAAGTGGCAACGCCACGGCGCCGAGCTCTGCACGTACACGGACATCGAAGAAGGCGAAATGTAAGAACGCTTTGCCAAGCCCGGGGCGGACCGTCGCGGTCCGCCCCCTTTTTCCGAGAGGATCCCCATGAGCAAACGCCTTGCGGTTCGCACGGCCCTCGCGATCGCCGCGGCCACGGCCGTTCCGGCTTTCGCGTGCACGATGACGAAGGATGCGCGCCTGAACTACTTCAGCGCCTACGAAACGGGGGTGCAACGCATCTTCATCGAAGGGAACATCCGCGCGCAGCGTCCCTCGCTCGTCGACCGGTGCCAAGCTTCCGCCGGGCGTTTTCTCATGCTGACCCTCGCCCTCCGCTCGACCAAGATCAACTCCGACGTGCGCGACAAGTCCCACGATGGCCAACTCGTCGACGACGGCTGCCGCCTGCGCGACGCCCCGCTCGCCGCCGATCCCGGCTTCGAAGCTCGGAAGAGCTTCTTCGGCGAGCAGTTCCGCACCCTCCGGGCCTGCACGCGCGTCCAGGTCACCGAGCTGAACGGCCGCCCCCTCGTTTACCCCGAAGACCAGAAAACCTGCCGGGTGAAACGACTCGGTCCCGACAAGATCGAGCTCGAAGGCGACCTCTGCTTCCTCGAAATCTTGCCGTACTACAACCTCGCCGTCGCGACGGCGCAGGTCGAAGGCTGCGCCCGGCGCGAAACGCTGCGCGCGGGCGGACTGCACCCCAAGGACATCGACGCGAGCTTGGACGTCTACGTCGCGGCCGACGCCTCGGGTCTTTCGACCGACCTCGACCAGATCGGCAGCACCCGGGTGCGCTACTCGCTGCTGCCCGGCTCTGATCTCCTCTCGCTCTCGGACGACCTCGGCACCGAGGCACCGCGCTGGCCCTCGGTCTACACGACGGAGCTCCACCAAGGACCGATCTCCCTGCGCCCGCTCGGCGAAGGACGCACCCAGCTCAACCTGGGTCTCATCGGCGCGAACGAGATGGCCACCCGCTGCCAGGCGGGGCTCTGCACCTCGCCGGCCGATTTCTTTCAGACCGTCGCCGGTGAGGTCGAGTTCGCCGAGATCCTGCCTTCGGGCAAGCGCGAGTTCCTCGATACGTGGTCGTACGGAAACTCGATCGCGCCCCGTTGGCGCGGCGTCTTGCGTGGGCATACGCATATCCTCGAAGGCCTGGACCTCCGGCCGGGCCGCCGCTACGAAGTCAGCGTCGACGTCATCGACCCGACCGAGGACTACCAAATCTTCCTGAGCGGCGTTCAGCAGATGCTCATCGACCTGAAGAGCGTCCTGGGCACCGCGGGTCTCGACGTCATCGCGCCGCTGAACGTCATCTCGGACCTGGTGCCCCTTCAGGCGATCGCGGCCCTGCCCCAACTCAGCGGCGGCGACATCGAGACCGAACTGCAGAAGGCCATCGAACGACTCTACAACTTCACGCCTCCTCAGCATTGGCCGCCTTACTACGAGAGCGTCTGCGAAGCTTCCTCGGGACGCTGCCGCGTGACGGGCAAGGACAAGTCCCTGCTCAAGCTCACGACGAGCTTCCGCGTGCGCGGCGTGGGCGACGACGGTACCTATCAGCTCGACGACTTCCGCATGCAGCGCGCCTCGAAGTATTTCCGCACCTACGACCGGCGCGGGGCCCTCCCCTCGGTCGAGTGCGCCCCCCGGAGCTCGCGATGAGAGGGCTCCTCTTGGGCCTGCTCGGTGGCCTCACGCTGAAAGTCGCCGCGTTCGAGCTCCGCTGGGCCGACGGCGGCGCGCTCTACCCCTGCAACGCCGGCATCTCGCGCCTCGCCGCGGCGGAAGCGAGCCTCGGCTCCGATCGCCTGAACGCGACCGTCGAGGAAGCCCGCGAAGCCGACCGCCCGCCCGCTTCTTACGCCGTCGAGTTCAGCGCCCAGAAACCCGGTCGCAGCGAAGCCTTGCACGCGCGAAACCGCGATCCCTTCGCGACGAAGCTGCGCAACCTCCGCTACGCGTTCTCGAGCGAAAGCTACGGAAGCGCCTATTTCGCCGAGTTCTGCTACATCGCCCCCGCCAAGGCACCCCCGCCCTCGAGCTCCGTTCTGCTGGTCGACGCGAGCGGCCCCGCCGGCGTGCGCGAAGCCGGCCTGACCTTCGCCGCCAGCTGGTCTTGCGACTTCGAGGCTCCCTGGAAGGGCGAGCGCGTCCGCACGCCCTTTCGCGGCGACGCCTACGGAGCCTCCGAGCCCGCCCCCTTCTCGTCGGGCGGCCTGAGCCTGGACTTCACGCTGAGCCGCGACCCGAACCGAATCCCGACGGCCTGTCGGGTTCGCCTCGATTTCGCCGAAAACGCCTTCCGGATCGAACGAAAGAACGAGATGGGCGGCGCCGAGATGACGATCCACGTCGCCATTGATAGTCTCTAGGGATGGCCGTTCATCGCCTCTTTCCGACCCTCCTCTATTCCGATCGTCTTTCGCCCTCGGTCACGAAGCTGAACCGGGAGATACTTCAAGACGTCGCGCGACTTCAACGCGAAGACGAATCCGGGCTCGAGTGGAGCCGCGAGAACTACTACGGCGGCTACACCTCGTACGGCTCCATGAGCGAGCTGCACCGGATTTCTTCGACCTTCCTCGACTTCGAGTTGCGCATGAACCGTCACGTAAAACGTTACGTGCGGGCGCTGGGCCTCGATCTGGACGGACGCAAGCTCGAGATGACGAGCTGCTGGGTGAACGTCATGGGCCCGGGCTGCGCGCATTCCCTGCATCTGCACCCACAGTCGGTACTGAGCGGAACCTACTACGTGCAGACGCCCCCGGGCGGCGGCGACTTCAAGGTCGAGGACCCGCGGCTCTCCAAATTCATGGGCGCGCCCGCGCGACCCGATCTTTTCGTGCGTTTCGCGCCGAAGGCCGGATCGCTCGTGCTCTTCGAAAGCTGGCTCCGCCACGAGGTCGAGCCCAGCCGCACGGCGGCCAAAACCCCCCGCATCAGCGTCAGCTTCAACTACGGCTAGGCGCGGCCGGCTAGGCGCGGCCAGCCAGGCCTAGCAAAAAAGGCGTCAGGCTCTTTTTGGTTCAGCAAGCGCGTCAAATGACGCAAGCGCTGAACCAAAAAGAGCCTGACGCCTTTTTTACTCGCGGGCGCGGACGGCGTGGTCGCTGAAGTCCGAGAAGACTCCGTCCACGCCGAGATCGTAGAATTCCTTGTACTCCTTGGCGGGGTCGCCGCCGTAGGACGCGTGAAGGAAGGGCTTGTCGCTACGGAAGGTCCACGGGTGCACGACGAGCCCGGCGGCGTGCGCCTGCTCGACGAGTCGGGTCGGCGCCAGCAGCTTCTTCGTCAGCGGGTTCTCGGGGCGGATGTAGCGCTTGTTCGGGCCGATGCCGTCGACGAAAGTCGCGAGATCCCGGAGTCCCGCCGGCGAGACGAAGTCGACGTAACGCCGCGGGTCCCGCGCGACGACGAAGTCGTAGGGCCGCGAATCCGGGGATTCCAACAAAAACACGAGCCGCACGCCCGTCATCGCGCGCAGGGCTTTGAGATTCGAGTACTCAAAGGATTGCACGAAAACGGGGGCTTCCTTGTCGGTCCAGCCGTTCGCGTCGAGGACTTTCACGAGCCGCTCCTCGAGCGGCAAACCGATCGAGCGGAAGTAGGTCGGATGCTTGGTTTCGGGGTAGACCCCGATCGTGCGACCCCGCAGCTTCGATTCGCGCTTCGCGAGCGCGACGACTTCCTCGAAAGTCGGCACGAGGAACTTTCCGTTCGAGGACTGGTCACGCGATTCGAGACGCTCGTTGGCCCGCAAGCTGCGGATCTCGGCGTAAGTGAAGTCCTCGGTGAACCATCCTTCGACCTTGGCGCCGTCGATCGTCTTCTTCGCCTTGCGACGCGGAAACTTGGTCGCGACGTCCGTCGTTCCCGAGATCTCGTTCTCATGCCGGGCGATGAGGACGCCGTCTTTCGTCGAGACGAGGTCCGGTTCGATGAAGTCCGCGCCCATCTCGATGGCCTTCGCGTAGGCCTCGATCGTGTGCTCGGGCAGGTAACCCGAGGCCCCGCGATGCGCGATCACGAGCGGGCGGGCGCGGCGCGAAGCCTTCGCGCCGGTCGAATCCGCGACCGAAGCGCAACTCAAAAGGGTCAGGGCGGAAAGGACCACGAGACTCTGCTTCATGCCAAACTCCTCCGTTGTTCAACTCGTCACGAGCAGAGTAGGCTGAGCCGCGATGGCTGACAAACCCACCGCGTCGAGCGAAGCCGAATGGCACCCCGAAGAAATTCGTGACGTCGCCGAGCGTTGGGCCCTCGAGAGAGGCGACGCTTCGCCCGACGACCCTTTCCGGTTTCTGCTCGGGCGCGTCGCCATGAAGGTTCGGGGCTGGCTCGAAAACGACCGCCGCACCCTGATGCAGACCCTCTATCGCCTCGACGTCTCCGAAGCCAAAGTTCAAACCGTGCTGCGGGGCAGCGGCGACTTCGCTTCCCAAGCGATGGAAATCGCGAAGCTTATTCTTCGACGGGAATTACAAAAGGCGCGCACGCGGCGCCAGAGCTCGCCACCCCCCTCTTGACGCCCGGCAACACGCCGAAGCACTCAAAGTTCCCGTCCCTTCTTCCGATAACTTATCCATGGGAAGAGTCCGTCCATTGTGGCAACGCCTTGTTTCGGGTCATGTCCTGCTCGCCTTCCTCGTTTCGGCGTGCGCGCCCGGCGGATCTTCCGGAAACCTGGCCCGACGCCCCGCCAGCACCGAAGAACCCAAGGAAGCGAAGGCCGAGCCCCAGGCTCCCAATCCTTTCGAGGGTTATGACCCGGCCAACTATCTGAAGCTCATTCCCGAGTCGGCCCAGAGCTACACGAAGTTCCGCGAAGCGCTCCGCGCGCGCCTGAATCCCCTCATCGGCAAGCCTAAGAACCGCAGCGAAGCGGCGGCGCAGGCGGCCGCGAACCTCAAGCGAAACGATCGCCGCTCGCTGGAGGAGTTCATGCAAGCGTCCGACAAGCTCGTCCTCCAAACGAAAGAGGCGATCGAGCGTTACTACGCGGCCTCGAGCGATTCGCCCGCGCAAAGAAAAAAGCAACTCGCGGCGACCCAGGCCTACATCGAGAACGTTTACCTTCCTTGGCGGGATCTGCTCTTGGCGACCGACATGGTGCCGCCGCGCCCCTGGTCCGATTACGCCCTGCGGATCCCGTTGAAGGTGCTTCCGAAGGGCAGCACGGCCGAGGACTACGTGACCCGTGGACCGACGAAGGCGGGATTCTTCAAGACCTTCTTCGGGGCTTCCTCCATCAAGAACGACGAAGAACGACGCAAAGAGATGGCCGAGGCCGCCGAGGACGACAAGGCGCGCAGCGAGGCTTGCCAATCGGTCTTGATGAAGGGGAAGTCATCGACGGACGAAGCCGGCAAAGCGCCCAAACCGAACGTGCGCGTCACCGTCACGCGAGAATGCAAAATTCCGCTTCAACCCAAGCTGACCACGACGATCGAACCTTACCCGACCCCCCTGATCTTCGCTCCGCCCCCGCCGAAGACCGAGCTCGAGAAAATTCGTCTCGCCGCCGAACGTCAGATCGAAAGACTGCAAGTCATCCCCGCGCTCCGCAAGCCGAAGCGCGAGAACGAGAAAGAGAGCCGTAGTTTTCTCGCCTACATTCCAAATCAAACGACGCGCGAAATCCCCGGTAAGACCGAAAAACGCGAGGAAATCCCGAACTACGGCATGCGGCTCGTCGCCGACGAAAAAGACTCCGAAATGCGTCGGCTCGACGTCGATCCGATCATGATCCTCTCGCGGGACATGTACGGCTACATGCTCCGACCGAGCGCCAAGAACTACGCCGAGGCGCTCAAGCGCCTGACGCTCTTCATCCTCTACAACCAGATCCGCGCGAACGAATCGAACGTCATCACGCACGGGCACCAAGACTTCGAGATTCCGGACGGATGTCACAAGGAAGAGCTCGGAATCCCGAAGGGCTACCGGGCCGGCATCTTCGACGGAGCGAGCGAAGAGGAGAAAAAAAGTTTCGAGACGAACCTCGACCGCATTCTCGAATACCAAGGACTTATCCCGAGCAAGGGCGATGGCGGCGCCTTCAACGCCTACTGGACCTCGTCGCTCCGAACCGACCCGACGAAAGACGGATTCAGCCAAATGCGGCCTCGCTTCGAGGAGGCCATCCGCGGGATCTCCTACCTCGAGCCGGACAAATCGCGGAACCGGAACATCGGGATCCCAATGCTCGACGACTCGACGAGCACCCCCGAAGTTCTCGCGCTCCGACTCGGCTCGATCCTCCCGAAGCTCCCGCCCGAGCTGAAGAGCACCTGGGATTCGATGACGAAGGTTCCCACGGAAGGCGGCCAAACCGAGTATATCCTCAACCTGACTCGAAAGGTTCAGGTCCGCGCTTGGACCGAGCAGCTTCCCAAGTCGGTCGTCGATACCAAAATCAAGCTCCTCGAGGTCGAGACGCCGCTGCTCGAAGCGATGGCCCGTTCGGAAGTGTCGGAATGGAAGAAACTCGTGCCGGCGGCGCTCCAAAGCACGAAGCTTGAAGTGCCGGGCGAGGGCTCGCTCCCTTTCCTCGAGGCCATGAGGAAAATGCGCACCGCCAAGTGGAGCGATGCCGTTCCGAGCTGGATCCCGGAAGACCTTTCGAAGCGAAAGTTCAAGTTTCTCGAGATGCCGTCTTTCGAGAGCCCCGACTCGTGGCGCAACTGGGCCCTGCAGAAGATCGGCAACTACCTGAAGAACGCGCGCGACGATCGGGCCTGGGGCTTCGGTCTCTTCGATCCGCCCGTGAAAAACGCCTGCGACCGAGTCGGCAAAGAATGCACGAAAGATCCGCAGGCCTATTACGACCACGTCCTGAGCGTCATCAAGCCGGCCCTCGACGAACGGGCCTTCCTACCCAAGCTCCCGATCCGTCGCGATGAACTCGAGACCGTCTATCCCTTCCTACGTTCGCTCTGGTCGCTGGCGAACGCTGCCGGCAAACTCGACTTCGTCGAGTTCTCGGAATGGGACTACCTGAAGGCTCAGCTCGATGCCCCCTACCCCAACCTTTGGGCGGCGCTTCGGCTGTCGCTTCTGATGGAAGGCCAACGAGTCTCAAAAGAGAAAGATCTTTTCGGACGCCAACGCTTCGAAATCATTCCCGCCTTCCACGAAATCAGCCACCGCTTGGGTTTCACGCCGAACTCCGCCCCCGGCGGCATGAGCGAGAAGTGGACCCCGCTCCTCAACACCGCGACGACGCGCATGCCGCTGGACGAAGTCCCCGGGCTGCGCCCGCTTCACGTCGACGGCTTGCTCACGATGGCGGAGAAAAAGAAAATTTGGGGCGAGTTCGTCGAAAAGAACGACGAAGGCAACAACTTCATCCTTCGCCAACGCCGAAACGTCGACGGCGACACATTCTATTCTCTGATCGCACGGCTGAGCGATCGAACGCTCCTGCGAGATCAGGACGTCGAAGCTGCGATCCGCGAGTTCGCGCCATCCGGAGACCGAGCGGGCTCTCGTCTCCGTCGTGATCTCGAGGAGTACCGTGCGAGGGCCGAGGCGAAAGACGCGTCCTTCTGGTTCTCCCTCTACCTTGCACGCGGAAACCCTGAAAGGCAGCGGCAACTCGCCCTCGAACACGCAAAAAAACAATGGGAGGACAACGGAAGAGTTGACGTGGACCCGAGTTCCGAGGACTACCAATTCGCATCACCGGCCGAGGCGCTTCTGCAACACGACCTCGATCACAAAAAAATACTTTATCGGCAGTTGATCTCTGAGGGTGCGCTCAACGCCTCGCTGAACGCCCGCAAGCAGGCGCGCGAGCTCTGCGCGATCGATCCGATCGCCGATCCGGACAACTTCAAGCGCCTCGTCTACTCCACGATGAAGGTACAATCCGAGATCCTCGCGCGGCTCGGGCTCGAGAAGCTCCCCCCCGAAGCGCAGGAATACCTGGATAAGTGGTTCCAGTCCGACAAGACCCAGCTCCAAGTCGGACTGCTCCAGGGTGGACTGACGATCGGGGCGTTCCTCTTTACGATGGGCAGCTGCGTCGTCGCGTTCTGCGTTCCCGCCCTCGTCCTCGGCGTCGCCGCCGTCGGCACGGGCGCGTACCTCGCCAAGGACTCGATCGATGACAAGCTTGCTTCCGAAGAACGCGAAAGCTTCGCGAAGGCCTCGGCCTCGCTCGGTCTCACGGATCGGGAGAGCGTCGATAAGTATCGAAACAACAACTACGGCTACACCGAAGCTATCGCGAACGTTCTCTTCACGCTCCCACTCCTGGGCGTGACGGCGAAGGCCGGGCAACTCACGGCCGCCTCGACCTCGGCCTTCACGCGAACCGCGATCCGCGAGGGCCTGCTCGGCGAGATCGGCCGCCAAGCCGGGCTTCGCATGCGCGGCAACCCGCAGGCCTGGCGCGAAGCTATGAACGCGGTGAAGGCCGCCGCGAACGACGTGAATATCAAGATCGCGATGTACTGGGTCGGCCTCCGAAGCGTTTCCGACGATCTCGCGACCGGCGTGGGCGACGGACTTTGGGCGGCGATCCGGCGCGAGCTCCTGGAGACGCCGGGTCAACGCACGACCCAACGCGTACTGGCCACCGCCGAGGAGATCAACTCGAGCTACGCCAAGCAAGTCGCCAAGCACTTTCGCGGCGGCGACGAATTCGCCAACGAACTGAGGAGCTACGCGAAGATCGCGCAGAAGGCCGGCGCGAAGTCCGAGCGCTGGGTGGGTCGGCGAGCCACCACGCAGGCCGCGATCGAGGCGGATCCCGACTCGCTGGTCTCCTCCCTTCGACGTTGGAAGTACCTGCGCTACCCGCAGTGGCGCATCAACCAGCTGAAGAAGAAATTCGCCAAGCTGGATGCCTTCGAGGCCATCGCGGACAAAGTCCAGGGACTCTCGCGCGAGGCCATGGAAACCTACATCCGCGAAAACGCGGACGAAGTCGGCAACGCCCTCACCGAGATCTTCTTCCGCAAGCATGAGCTGGCGTTCTACATGTTCCAGCAGGGCGTCCCGATGCCCACGCAGCTCGGCTCTCTCACGCTGGGGCCGCGCGGGGTCCTCCTCAAGGAGATGTCGAACGCTCGCGAACTCCTTCTCTTCGAGAAGGCGCGCGCCGACTTGGCTTTGAAGCTCGGCTTCACCGACGTCACCGCGCTGATCGGGCAGAACGCGAACGGCGCCGTCATCGAGTTCCGCAACACGCTCATCGTGAAGGGGCACGGAGACGCGCTCGAATCCTTCGAGAGTCAGATCTCCGAAGGGGTCTTGCGCTGGACCCGTCAGGATGGCGCCGCCCAGAAGCGGCTGGGCCGGCTTCCGAGCATGAAGAAGCCGCACACGGACAACATCCGCACGACGCTCGCCCTGCCCGAAACCGCGGAGGACATCCGCCGGATCCTCTTCATGCCAGAGAGCGTCGAGGAAGAGGTGCTTTCGGCCTGGCTCTGGCGGCAGATTCCCAAGGAGCTGTACTTGGGCTCGACCGAACTGCAGCGCGTGTCGACCCAGATGGTCGACCAGCTCGGCAACTACGGCTCGGCCCAGGATTTCGACAACTACTGGGACGCGCTGCGGATGTACCTCACGCTCAAGCCGAACACTCCGCTCGGGCTCTAGGCCCGGCGTCGGATTTCCGACTCCAGGTCAGGCCCGGGTCCGCCGAAGGAACGGGGTGAGCGCCGACTTCGAAAGCCTGCTCCGCTCGAAACTGGGGACGCGCGAAGCCACGCGCCTCCCCGAAGGCGGCGCCACGAGCGCCATTTTCCTGGCGGTCGCCGATGCTTCGAGCCGCTCGGCCCCGCCGTCGCCCCCTCCCCGCGTGCGGAGCCTGCGCGCCTACCGCGAAAGCCCGCGCGTGGCGCCGAGAAGCGACGCCCCCGACGTCCGCTTCGACGCGACGGGCGCCGATGCGGCGACCCGAGCCGCCTTCGACCTTTTCCGTCGTCACGGCGAGCTGAGCGACGCGAGCTTCACGCTGACGGAACTTCGCACGGCCTGGCGACGCCTCGCCAAACGGCTGCACCCGGATCGGGCGCCGACGCTCGGTTCCGCGCCCTTCCTCGAGCTCATGAGTTCGTTTCGGGTTCTCCGTCGACGCTTTGGATAGACGCCAAAAGCTCCGCCTCGATCTCGCGCGAAGCGTTCGGATCGACCGAGCCGTCCGTGCGAAGCGCGATGCGCTCGTCGAAGACGAAGCAGCTACCGTTCCAGCCCTTGCCCCCGGTTTCCTCGAAGTAGCGCAGCACCCCGCCGTGGAGTTGGTAGACGCGGTCGTTGCCTTGCGCGCGCAGGTAGCTCGAAGCCTTTTCGCAGCGGATCCCTCCCGTGCAGAACATGACGACGTCCTTGCCGCGGGTGGATTCCTCGAGCTTGGCGTAGGCCTCGGGGAACTGATCGAACGAGTCCATCTCGAGCGGCAACGCGCCTTCGAAGGTGCCGTAGAGCATCTCGAAGCGATTGCGGCAGTCGACGAGCACGACGTCGCGCTTTTCTTCGAGCCAACGCGCCAGCTCCTGCGGGTTAATGCGAAGGCCGGGCTCCCGCGCGGGATCGCAGGCGCCCGTGCGGAAAGTCAGGATCTGCTTTTTGACTTTGATGAGGAGGCGACGAAACGGCACCGAACTCGAGCGGCTACGCTTGAACTCGATGGGTTCGGGCCCCAGTTCCTTCGAAAGGAAATCCTCGAAGTCCGTCACGGCCCCGGGCGAACCCGCGAGGTACCCGTTCACACCCTCGCTCGCGATGAGCAAGGTGCCCTTGAGTCCCGCGGACTCCGCACGCGCCTGCGCGCGCTCCCGGAGCGACTCGGGCGAAGGGAGGTCTCGGAAAGCGTAGAAAGCCGTATTGAGGATCTCGTCCATGACGTCCAAGAAGATGCGCCGAAGCGGCCCGAACGTCCACCCAAAATATAGTCCTTTATTTTCAATAACTTATGCAATGCAATCAACTCGATCCGAAACTTTGGAACGAAATTTCAAAGATAGATCTCACTTAGCCGGCGACCGATTCCGAAACGTTCTCAGATGAAAACCGGAGCATCGCCGAGCATCCGTATCCCCTTCCCCTTTTTGAGCCTCCTCCTCGTCGGAGCCTGCGGCCTCCCGGTCGCCTCGTTGCTCCCCGGAGGCGGGGCCGAGGGCGGAGGGCAGAAGGAAAACCGTGCTCCGACGGCGACGGACCTTTCGATCACGGCCAACTTCAACGCCGCCGCGAGCTCAAACCTCCTGGGCGAAGATCCCGACGGCGATACCCTGACCTACGAAATCTTGACCTCGCCCTCGATCGGCACGGTAAGCCTGACTGACACCGCCACGGGCGCCTTCACCTACACGCCTTCCGCGAACGCGTCGGGCCACGACAGCTTCACCTTCAAGGTTAGCGACGGCCGGCTTGCGTCCGAAGCCGCGACCGTTTCCGTCACCGTGCAAGCTTCGGTCGACGCGCCGGTAGCCGTGAACATCACGCCGAGCGCTTTCGAGGAAAACACCCAAAGCGGGATCATCACGCTTTCCTACTCCGACGCGCAGAACGACCTTGCGACGAGCTGCGCGATCTCGAACCTCGTGGGCGTGACCGTCTCGCAAGCCTGCGCCTGCGACGGCGCGGGCGTCTGCACCGTGCGCGTGAGCGGCAACGCGAGCTTCACCGGCGCCGCGGGCTTCAGTTACACGGTCACGGCGAACTCCGAGACCTCCAATACGGCGACCGCTTCTTTCACGATCACGGCCGCGAGCAACGTCGATCTCACGGACGACGACGACGACGCGGAAGGCTTCGGCGGCACGACAGTCCTCAGCGGGCTTTCCTGGCACGACACGCACGTGCGTCTCGACGCCGCCACGAACAACTCGACGCTCGACGCGACGTGGACGCCGGACTACGCGAGCGTCGTCGGCTACTGGCAGATGGAGGGCGCCAACGCGGGAACCTCCTTCACCGAGACGATCGCGGGCCGCTCGACGACCGCGTACGGCAACGCCCAAAGCAGCACGGCGCAGTTCAAGGTCGGCGGCGCGAGCGCCCTCTTCGACGGCGCGGGCGACTACCTCGAAGTTCCGAACGCCACCGCCTTCGATCTCGGTGGCACCTTCGCCGTGCAAAGTTGGGTTCGACTTTCCTCGCTTCCCGGTGCCGAGAAGTTCATCCTCGGCAATATCGAAGCCGGCACCGCGACCTCGGGTTGGGGCCTGGGCATCGACGCCACCCACCACCTTCGCTTCCATTCCAGTTCGGACGACGTCGTCGCCACGGTCCACCCGCTCGCGGCGGGCGTCTGGCACCACGTCGTCGCCACGGGCGACGGCACGACGATACGCCTCTACCTCGACGGCAACTTGGTCGGCAGCCAAAACGTCACGAACGACGGCGCTTCCTCCCAAACCCTGCGCATCGGCAGCGTCAATCGGTCCAACCTCACGAACTACGATTGGCCGGGCTACGTCGACGAAGTCGCCATGTGGAAGGGCGCCTCGCTGAGCCAAAGCGAAGTCACGCAGATCTACCTTCGCCAGGCGCCCCGCTTCTCGGGCACGCTGCTCTCCCGCATCGTGAACTACGGAAGCGCGAACGTCTGGGACGGGCTCAGGTGGATCACGACCCTGCCCTTCGGCAAGGACTTGCCGGGCGACGCCAACGACTCGGGCACGATCACGGCGGCCGACAGCGAAAGCAGCTCGAACTACTCCGCGCTCGTCGGTTCGACCGGCAACACGACCGACAACGACCTCATGGGCAGCCTCGTCGCGCTTTGGCGACTCAACGGAAGCGTGGGGGTGATCGCGAACGGCGCCACCGTCGCGGACGCCGGTCCCGGCGGCTACGATGGCACCGTCGCCGACTCCGACGCTACGATCCGCTACGACCACGCCCGCGTGAATCAAGGCATTCGCTTCGACGGCGTCAACGACTCCGTCGGCACGGGGACGCTGGGCTCCTTCGGGTCGGGAATCGGATCCCCGACCTCGATCTCGCTGTGGTTCAAGACCACGTCGACGGCGGTCGGCACCCTCCTGGGCACGATGAACGCGGCGAACACGACCGCGTACATGGTGAGAACGAACGTCGGCACGCCGGGCACGATCCAGTTCTTCATGCGCGACGACGCGAACCGCACCCTTCGCATGTACGGAGGTTCCGGACTCAACGACGGACGCTGGCATCACCTGGCCGTCGTGACGAATCCGTCTTCCATGAACGGGCAGATCTGGATTGACGGCGTTTCGCAGGCCGTCGCCTACACGGGATCTTCGGGCAGTCTGACGACTTTCTCGGACTTCGTTTTTCCGCTCGCCCTCGGCGTGCTCAACGGCGCTTCCCCGGTCCAGTACCACGCCGGGTCACTCGACGAAGTCGCGATCTGGTCGCGCGCCCTGCACGCGGACGAAATCAAGCAGATCTACCGTCGCGGCGCCAACCGGATTCTCTTCCAGGTCCGCACCTGCGACGACGCCGCTTGCTCGGGCGATACGTGGGTCGGCCCGGACAACACGAGCAACACTTTTTTCTCGGAAGCGCACAACTACGCGCCGTACCGCTTCGAGACGAACAACTGCGCCGCCGCGAATCTCATCTCGACGGGATCGCCGAGCCTGCTCTTCTCGTGCTTCACGGCCGCGCTCTCGAACCTGACTTCGCAAGCTCGCTTCCAGTACCGCGCGATCTTGCAGTCCGACGACCTCTCGACGACCTGCGACTACGGATCGGGCGCGACCTGGTGCTCGCCCGAGCTGAAGTCGGTCGAGATCAAGCGCTGAACGGCGGTCGGGGCCGCAAAAGAAAAAGGCCCGCTTCCCGAGGGAAGCGAGCCTTCTCGATTCGTTCGATAACGAGTCGGGCTTAGTAGCGACCGCCGCCACCGCCGCCGCGACCGCCGCGGTCACCGCCACGGCCACCGCCGCCGCCGTAACC
>ERZ761607.1157-NODE-1157-length-34962-cov-7.142436_pt1 | contig 34962 bp, 31 predicted proteins | sample MGYA00511164_ERZ761607 | MGnify/ENA primary metagenome ERZ761607 (study PRJEB28899, sample SAMN02445080) | bioreactor sludge metagenome | biome: EBPR sludge | place: Australia: Brisbane, Thorneside Wastewater Treatment Plant | collected 2011-06-22 ... | reverse complement strand
CCAACTCGCCGGCGGCGGTATACGCGCTCACCAAATACGTCGATTGGATGAAGAAATACGCGCCGAAGGAAGCGACCGGCATGACCTTCGGCGAAGCCGGACCGGTGCCGGCGCAAGGCCAGATCGCCCAGCAAATTTTCTGGTATACCGCCTTCACCGCCGACATGACCAAGGCCGGCTTGCCGGTGGTCAACGCCGACGGCACCCCGAAATGGCGGATGGCCCCCGGCCCGAACGGCCCCTATTGGAAAGATGGGATGCAGAACGGCTATCAGGATGTCGGCTCGTGGACCTTCTTCAAGGATCAAGACCCGAACCGCACGGCGGCGGCGTGGCTGTACGCGCAGTTTGTAACCTCGAAAACCGCCTCGCTGAAAAAGACCCTGGTCGGTCTGACCCCGATCCGCGAATCAGACATTCAATCGCAGGCCATGACCGAGCTCGCGCCCAAGCTCGGCGGCTTGGTGGAGTTTTATCGCAGCCCGGCGCGGGTGGCCTGGACCCCGACCGGCGCCAATGTCCCCGACTATCCGAAACTGGCGCAGCTGTGGTGGAAAAACGTCGCGCAAGCGGTGACCGGCGAGAAAACCCCGCAGGCGGCGATGGACAATCTGGCGGATGAGATGGATCAGGTGATGGCGCGGCTGGAGCGCGCTGGCATGGCCCGCTGCGCGCCCAAGCTCAATGCCAAAAGCGATACCGCTAAATGGCTGAGCGACACCGGCGCGCCGTGGAAGAAATTGGCCAATGAGAAACCCAAGGGCGAAACCATCGCCTATGCGACCTTGCTAGCGGCTTGGAAGGCCGGCAAGGCGCGTTGAGGGAACGTCGCGCGGCGCTTGTGGCGGTTTTTGAGGCGTAAAAAAAGGGCGTCTTGGCAGACGCCCTGCTTCGGCTCTCCGGCCTCAGGCGTTAGTCGTTATTATCGTCCGCCATCCAGCGGTAGAAAAAGCCGGCCAGCGCCGCGCCGATGATCGGCGCGACCCAGAACAGCCACAATTGCTGCAAGGCCCAGCCGCCGACGAAGATTGCCTGGCTGGTGCTGCGCGCCGGATTGACCGAGGTATTGGTGACCGGAATGCTGATCAGATGGATCAGCGCCAGGCACAAACCGATGGCGATCGGCGCGAAGCCGCCCGGCGCGTTGCGGTGGGTGGAGCCGAGAATGACGATCAGGAACATGAAGGTCATCACGATTTCGCAGATGAGGGCGGCATTCATGCTGTACTTGCCCGGCGAGTAGGCATCGAAGCCGTTGGCCGCAAAGCCGCTGGCCACCAAATCGAAGCCCGGCTTGCCGGTGGCGATTAAATAGAGAATGGCGGCGCCGGCGATGCCGCCCAACACTTGCGCGATGATATAGGGAACCAGATCGGCGGTCGGGAACCGCCCGCCAGCCCACAGGCCCACCGATACAGCGGGGTTTAAATGACAACCGGAAATGTGGCCGATGGCGTAAGCCATCGTCAGCACCGTCAAGCCGAAAGCCAACGATACGCCCACCAGGGCGATACCGAGCGGATAATTGTTGGGACCCACGAAAACAGCGGCCAGCACGGCGCTGCCACAACCTCCCAGAACCAGCCAAAGAGTGCCGATGAATTCGGCGGCAAGACGATTTATAAGCGGCATGCTGAAATTCCTCCAGACTATGAGCAAATAAATTTAAAGTTTACTTGGCCCGCGCGACTGCTAAGCTCCTAGGCCCATTACTGTTAAAAGGGGAAAGGACAACCTACAGTGTGTCGGGCGCGGTCCGCCGAGCGAGCAGGCTCGGCCGCGCGAGAGGATAGCAGGCTAAGAAGTATAAACCCAGTCTATAATATCGACGATTATACAATCTAAAGGAATTTCGTATGGCGAATAGCCCTAAGTCTGTATCAATTAATGAACATAAATGGCGATTTTTCCGCTCTGGTGGGTTCGACCAAGTCCGGTTGGAAAGCGCGGCTGACTTAAAAGCATTGGAACAACTCGATCCCAAGCTGTGGGCGAGTCTCAGCTGTCCGACCGGCGGTCTGGAGTTCGACGATAAAACGCTGGAGCTGATCGACAGCGACGGGGATGGCCGAATCCGAGTTCCGGAGATCCTCGGAGCGGTTAATTGGGCCACGTCGGTTTTGAAAAACCCCGAGGAGATGACCAAGAACGCGGAAGTCTTGCCGCTGGAGTCTATCGACGACAGTACCCCAGAAGGTTTGGAGGTGCTGATCTCGGCCAAGCAGATTCTGGCTCACCTCGGCAAGGCTGAGGAAACGAGCATCAGCGTCGAGGATACCGCCGATACCGCCAATATTTTCGCGGACACTAAATTCAATCCCGACGGCGTGCTGACCGCCGATATTATCGAAGACGAAGAACTGAAAGGCGCGGTCGAGGATATCCTGGCCAGCGTGGGGGCGGTCGCGGACGACAAGGGCGTTCTGAGTCTGTCCGAGGAACAGATCGAGCAATTTTTCACCGAAGCGCAAGCCTATTCCGATTGGTGGCGGGAGACCGAGCGCGATGCCGCCAACTTGTTGCCGTTCGGCGACAAGACCGAGGCCGCAACCGCCGCGTTCGATGCCGTCAAGAACAAGGTCGACGATTATTTCACCCGCTGCCGGCTGGCGGCTTTCGACACCCGCGCCGCCGAACCGCTGAATCCGGCCTTGACCGAATATGAATCCTTCGCCGGGAAGAATTTGTCGACGAGCACCGAGGAAGTCGCCGCCCTGCCGCTGGCGAAGATCGAGGCGGGCAAGCCGCTGCCGCTGGAATCGGGCCTCAATCCGGCCTGGAGCGCGGCGATGGCGGATTTTCGCGCCAAGATCATGCCGCCTGGCTTCAATGAGAAAACCAGCATCAGTGTTCAGGAATGGGACGCTTTGTGCGCGCGGTTTGCCGCCCACAAAAAATGGTTGAGCAACAAAAAAGGCGCCTCGGTCGAAGGGTTGGGCCTGACGCGAGTCCGCACGCTGCTAAACGACGGCTATAAGGACAAGCTGAAGGGATTGATCGAAAACTACAAGTCGCTGGCGGCCGAAATGGATGCCGTGACCGCCGTGGACCGGCTGGTGCGCTATTACCGGCATCTGTTCCGGCTGCTCAACAACTTCGTATCCTTCCGCGACTTCTATACGCCCGGCTACACCGCGATTTTCCAGGCTGGAACCTTATTTATCGACGGTCGCAGTTGCGATTTGTGCCTGCGGATCGACGATATGGCCAAGCACGCCGAGATGGCCAACCTGGGCGGGATTTATCTGGCGTATTGCGAATGCCGGCGGCGGGGCGGAACCGAGACCATGACCATCGCCGCCGCCTTCACCAACGGCGATTCAGACAATTTGATGGTCGGGCGCAACGGCGTGTTCTTCGACCGGCGCGGCCGCGACTGGGACGCCACCATCGTCAAGATCATCGAACACCCGATCAGCGTCCGGCAGGCGTTTTGGTATCCCTATAAGCGCATCGGTCGGATGATCGGCGAGCAGATCGAGAAGATGGCCGCCGCGCGCGACAAGGCGGCGGCCGACAAAGCGGCGGCGGGCGTCACGGCGGCGGCGCAAGGCGCTGAGGCCGGAAAGGCCCCGGCCGCGCCGTTCGACGTCGGCAAGTTCGCCGGTATTTTCGCCGCCATCGGCTTGGCCGTCGGCGCGATCGGCACCGCCATCGCCTCGGTGCTGACCGGTTTCCTGGGGTTGAAGCTCTGGCAAATGCCGCTCGCCATTGTCGGATTGATCCTGTTGATCTCCGGTCCGTCCATGGTGATTGCCTTCCTCAAGCTGCGCAAGCGCAATCTCGCGCCGCTGCTCGACGGCAACGGTTGGGCGGTCAACACCCACGCCACCATCAACATCCCCTTTGGAACTTCGCTCACTCGGGTTGCCGCGTTGCCGCCGGGCGCGCAACGCTCGTTTAAGGACCCGTTCGAAGAAAAGAAACAGCCGTGGAAGACCTACTTGTTCTTGTTGGCCTTGCTGGTCGCCGCGGGTTATTTATGGCAAAAGGGCTACCTGAACGAATGGTGGACGCAATGGGCCGCCAGGAGCACGGCGGCGGTGGGAAGCGCCGCCAAGCCGGCTGCCCCGGCTCCAGCGCCGGCTCCGGCAGCGGCTCCAGCCGCGCCTGCGGCGGCTCCGGCTCCCGCGCCCGCCGAACCCGCGCCTGCGGCGGCACCGGCTCCGGCAGCGGCTCCCGCGCCAGCTCCCGCGCCGGCAGCGGCTCCCGCAGCGACGCCGAAAAAGTAGCGCAGGTTTATCGCGCTTCTCAGCGGATCGGTGGATGACCGATGACGGCGGGAATTCTCGCCGTCATCGCCAGCGAGATCTAACGCCTGCCGCCAAAGCGGAGTCGCTCTGGAGCGATCACCCGCCGAGCAGCAGGCGTATTTTTTTGCCTAAATCGGCTTTGCGGTACGGCTTGAGCAAGACATCCACGCCTTCGACCTGATGGCCGTTGCCGATCAGGGCATGTTCGGTATAGCCCGAGGTGTACAACACCGGCAAGTCAGGGTAACGGCGTTGGGCTTCGGTCGCCAGTTTGACGCCATCCATTTGGCCGGGCATCACGATATCGGTGAACAGCAACGCGATTTCAGGAGTGGTTTCAAGAAGCTGTAGCGCGATGGCCGCATCGGCCGCCTGTACCGTTTGATAGCCCAACCCCCGCAAGGCGTTGACCGCGAACAAGCGGACTTCGGCGTCATCTTCGACCACCAGGATCGTCTCGCCCTGGCCTTGGATCGAACCGTCGGCGGGATGCGGTTCGGCCATCGCCGGAACCGGCCCTTTGACCATGGGCAGGTAAAGCTTGATCTGAGTGCCTTGACCGGGTTGGCTTTGGATGACGATATGGCCGCCGGATTGTTTGACCAGACCGTACACCATGCTGAGGCCGAGGCCGCTGCCCTTGCCGGTTTCCTTGGTGGTGAAAAACGGTTCGAAGGCGCGCTCCAGCACTTGGGGCGTCATTCCTAGGCCGGTATCGCCGACGACCAGCATGACGTAGCGTCCGGGCTGCATATCGGCCTGTTGGGCGGCGTATTCCTCCTCGATCAGAACGTCAGCGGTTTTTAAGGTGAGTTCCCCGCCGCGCGGCATGGCGTCGCGCGCGTTGATCACCAGATTGAGCAAGGCGCTCTCCAGTTGATCAGGATCCACCAGGGTCGGCGGCAGTTCCTCGGCCAGCGCCGTGTGGATGTGAATGGTGGCGCCGAGCGTGCGCCGCATCAACTCCAACATTCCAAACACCAGTTTGTTTAAGTCGGTCGATTGCGCCAGCAGCGGCTGATGGCGTGAAAACGCCAGCAACCGACGGGTGAGATGGGTGCCGCGATCCACGGCTTTCAAGGCTTGTTGAGCCAGTTCGTGCAACCGGGGTTGCGCGGTCAGTTGCTCGTGCAGCAACTCCAGATTGCCCATGATCACGGCGAGCAGATTGTTAAAATCGTGGGCGATGCCGCCGGTCAACTGGCCGATGGCTTGCATTTTCTGCGCTTGCCGCAGCTGGGCCTCGCTCGATTTGCGCTTGGTGATATCGTGCGCCACCACGATCGCGGCGGCCTTGGCGTCGAACTTGACATCCAAGGGCGCGGTGCGGGATTCGAACCAGCGCGCGCCCGAAGCGGTTTGCAATTCGTATTCCGCGATCTGGATTTGCTGGGTGGCGATGGCGCGCCGGATGATGTCGTGAAAAAATTCCGCTTTTTCCGCCGAATGGACTTCTCGCAACAGGCGGTCGCGGATGGGCGTGATGCCGATGGCGGCTTGCTTGGGCTCCGCGCCGGCCGTTTCGCGCTCGGATGCGATCTCCGCCAAGCCCAGCGCACTGAAAGGCGGCTCGCGGGCCGACGCGAGGCTCGCATCGCCGCGCGTTCGGCCCGCCGCCAGGATCTCGCGGTAGCGGCCGTCTTCATCGACCACGAACACCAGATCGGGAATGGCGCGGGTCATCGCCCGCAGCCGCGCCTCGCTCTCCCGCAGCGCGGTTTCGGTTCGATTGCGCACGCCGATTTCGTAGGTGAGCACCTGATTGAGCGTGGCCAAATCGGTGGTGCGCTCGATGACGCGCTGTTCGAGCAAGGTATTGGCGTCGCGCAGCTTCTCCTGGGCCCGCTGCAGGGAAGCCCGCAGTCCGTTGAACGAGCGGGTCAGTTCGCCGATCTCGTCATGATCGACGGGGATATCGGCGCGCAGGGTCCCCGCGGCCAGTTGCCGGGTGGCTTCGACCAGCGAGGCGATCCGCCGGCCCAAAGCGGCGGCGCGTTTCTTGGAAACGCTATAACCGGTAACCAGCATCGCCCCGATCATCAAGGCCAGCGCCCAAGCGGTGATGGCGCTCGCCTGGTGCGCGGCCAGCATGGTGGCCTCCAGGTGCGCGCGGGTTTGCCCCGCCATGGCGTTGGTCAGCGCGACGATCCGGCCGCTCAGCGGATGGACCTCGCGCGTTATGGTTTGCAAAACGTGGCTTCGATCCGAGGATTGACCCTTCTCCTGGAGCCGTTCCTGAGCCGACTTCAACTCGGCGAGCAAGGACTCCAGTTCCGCGATCCGTTCGGGAGTGCAATGGCCATCCGACAGTCGCGGACAGTTTTTCAGCAATGCAAAGGCCGGCTCAATTTCATCCCGCCAAGCCGTCTGCCAACCCATCAGAAACATCGGTTCATCGAGATTGGCCCAGCCGTACAAATTGGCGAGCGAGTTGCTGACTCCGCTGACCAATTGCACCGAGGCCTGCGCGAGCGGTCCGTTTTCCTTCGCCAAGAGGATGACCCGGCCGCGCAAGTCATAAGTGGCGATCAAGGCGATGCCGAGCATCCCCAAAGCCATCAACACGACCGACAAATACGGTAGAAGAAACTGGCGGATTAACGAAGGACTTTGTTTGACGGACGGAACAGTCACGGTTGTCCCCGCTCGTAAAGTCGGGTTCGAAAATTTAGGGACTTGGGATCGGTGGCGAGAAGACGTTCAAACCGTTACGGTCGGTGGAGGCTCCGGCTGCCCGCTGGCGCTCGAAGCGGCCGAGGGTTGATGAAAACCGAATCGGCACTCCGGCGGACTCGCGCTTTAACTGCCGAGCGTGGAGCGAAGCCGGGCCAGAGAGACGGGTTTGACCATGATGGTAACTTTCTTCATGCCTTTGAATTCAGCGAGAATTTTAGCCTCGCGGGCGTAATCGGGATTAAAGCCGGTGGTGATGATCAACTCCGCGGTGTAGCCCTGCGCCAACAGCCAAAGGAGCAATTCGTTGCCGTCGATATCGGGTATGACCATATCGAGAATGACCAAGGTGGGCTGGAATCCGGCATAGCTTTTCTGAAAATCCGAGCCGGTGGTGGTCGCCAGAACCTCGTAGCCGAGGTCGGTGGCGACCCGACGGATAAAGTCGCCAAAATCGGCTTCGTCATCCACAATCAGCAGGCGTTTGTCGCTCATCGAGTAGGGTCCATGAGTTGAGGGTCGTTCGCATGCTTCCCAGATCGCCGACCGCTTGACGATGCATTGCATCGACTTTAGCAAGCCGATCTTGCAGCCCAATCGCGCCATCCGCCTCGACACGCTATTTCGCAAAACAGGGTCCGAGCCGACCGCTTTCCGTCAGTTTAGCATCGGCGCGCTCGGGCGCTGAATGATTTTGGGGCCGCCGGGGGTCGTCCTCCGGTTGACGGTATCGGCAAGGGGGCGTTAGCATCCCACCCATCCGCTATCGGTTCCCGTCGAAGGCTTTAGGGCCGGAGGGAATAATAAGGGAATCTGGTGCCGCGACCGTCCGGTCGCCCATTCCAGAGCTGCCCCCGCAACTGTAAACAGCGAGTCGCGCCCCCCGCGCGCCACTGGCCGAAAAGGCTGGGAAGGCTGGGCGAGCGACGAGGACCTGTGAGCCAGGAGACCTGCCGATGTCGGTCAGTTGGATTCCGGGCGGGGTGTTCCGGGGTTGCGAACCGTCTCCAGCCAGCGGGTTACCGCCGCGCCGTTCGTGGCGACCGCTCTCCCAGGACAACCTCCCCGATGCTTTGCCTTTGACGCGGAGAGGTTGGTCATGCACATCGCCGAAGGTTTCCTGCCCCCGTTGCACGCCGCGCTTTGGACCGCGCTGGCCGCGCCGTTCGTCGCCGCCGGCGTCCGCCGGGCCAACCGATTGGCGCGCGAAAAACCGCAAGCTAAATTATTGCTAGCCGCTTCGGGAGCCTTCGCCTTCCTGCTGTCAGCGCTCAAGCTGCCGTCCGTCACCGGCAGCAGCTCCCACGCCACCGGAGTGGGATTGGGCGCGCTACTGTTCGGACCGTCGGTGATGGCGTTGTTGGGCGCTATCGTGTTGGGCTTTCAAGCGTTGCTGCTGGCGCACGGCGGTTTGACGACCTTGGGGGCCAATGTGTTTGCGATGGCCGTGGTCGGCCCGTGGGTCGCTTTTGGGGTAGCGCGCGGCGCGCGATGGCTGGGCGCCCCCCTGGCCGTCGGCGCTTTTGCGGCGGCGTTGTCGGGCAATCTGGCGACGTATCTCACAACTGCGGGCCAACTGGCGCTGGCTTTCCCCGATCCGGCCAGCGGCGTTGCGGGATCGTGGCTGAAGTTCGCCGCTGTCTTCGCGCCGACCCAGTTGCCGCTGGCGGTAATCGAGGGTCTGCTGACGGTGACAATCGTCAATTTCCTGCGTGAATACAGCGGGGATGAGTTACGGGCGCTGGAGTTGTGGCCGGAATCACCCGCCGTGGAGGCCCGCTGATGAAAGGGCGCGGTGTCGGTTGGTTGGTTCTGGCGTTGCTGGTGGCGCTCGGCTCGGCGTTGCTCGGCGGCCTGCGCGAAGGGGCTCAATTCGCAGGCTCCGATGTTCGAGCGATGGCCGTGGTGAATGCGGTCCAACCTGACTACCGACCTTGGACCGGCTTGCTTTGGCAGCCGCCCCCGGAGATCGCCAGCGGCTTGTTCGCGCTACAGGCGGCGCTGGGGGCGGGCGTGCTGGGTTATTACCTGGGGTTCAAACGCGGGCAGGCGCGCCGGCGGCGGGAACGCGCCGATGATGGCGATTGACCGTCACGCCTGGACCAACCGTTGGCGCGACTGGCACCCGGCCGAGAAACTGCTTCCGGCGTTCGGATTGTTGTGGGTGGCGGTGGTGCTGCCGCCGCTGACCACCGCGCCGCTGGTCCTGATCGTCGCGGCCTCGGCGGTCGTGTGGGGGGCCGGCGTGCCGTTGCGGGCGTTGCTGGCTTTCATGGCCGCGCCGGCGGCGTTTTTGGTGGTGGGCGCGCCGTTTCTGGCGTTGTCTTTGGATCTGAGCGCGGGTCTGACGCCGCGGTTCTCGCCGCAAGGCGCGGGTGTGGCGTTGACCTCGACGCTGCGGGCGCTGGCGGCGCTGAGCTGTTTGGCCTTTGTGGCGCTGACCACGCCGGTGGTGGATTGGGCGGCGCTGTTGCGGCGGGCGGGCGTTCCCTCGGGCGTGGTCGAATTGATTTTGCTGATGTATCGGCTGATTTTTGGTTTCGTCGAACGGGCGTTGGCCGGACGGCGGGCGCAGGCGGCGCGGCTGGGCTATTCCCGTTTCGACCGGGCGTTGCGGTCCTCGGGCTTATTGGCGGGCAACCTGTTCCAACGCGGTTTGACGCGGGCGCGCTGGCTTGAAATCGGCTTGGCGGCGCGGGGCTATCGCGGCGAATTGCGGGTGCTGCGCGAGGAACGGCCGCTTTCGCGGGCCCGGCTCGCCGTGGCGATGCTGGGGGTGGGTCTGACCGGACTGGCGGGCGGCTTGCTGGCGCGCGCGCTTTCATGAGCGTTCCCCTGCTGGCCGCGCGTGGGCTTGATTACCGCTATTCGGGCGGAATCAGCGCCTTGCGCGATCTCAATCTGACGGTCGAGCGTGGGCGGAAGTTGGCTGTGCTGGGCGCCAACGGCTCCGGCAAGACCACTCTGTTGCTGCATCTCAACGGAACGTTTCGACCCACGCGGGGCGAACTTCGCTTGGACGGCGATCCGGTCGCGTACGACCGGCGTTCGCTCGACCGGTGGCGCGGTCGGGTCGGTTTGGTGTTGCAAGAGCCGGACGATCAGATTTTCGCCGCGACGGTGGAGCAGGATGTCTCGTTCGGACCGCTGAATCTGGGCTTGGCTGACAGCGTGGTCCGCGAGCGGGTCAACGGGGCGTTGGACGCGCTGCAAATCGCCGATTTGGCCGCTCGCGCCACCCACAGCCTCAGTTTCGGACAAAAGAAGCGGGTGGCCATCGCCGGCGTGCTGGCGATGCGACCGGAACTGCTGGTGTTGGACGAACCGACCGCCGGCCTCGACGGTCAGGGGGTGGCCCGCCTGCTGGATGCCTTGCAGCGCTTGCATGAGAGCGGCGCGACGCTGGTGTTTTCGACCCACGATGTCGAGTTGGCTTACGCCTGGGCCGACGATGTCGCGCTGTTTCATGAGGGCACGGTGCTCGGTCAGGGCGAGGCGCTTGCCGTGTTGCGGGATCACGAGCTGATGCGAGCGGCGCGTCTGGCTCCGCCGCTGCTGCTGGAAGTCGCCGGAGCGCTCGGAGTGAATTGGAGCGCCGCGCCGCCGCGCGCTCGTGACGATGTGCTGAGCCTGTTAAGAAAGCGGTTGGGCGCTCAAGCCATTTCCAGCGAGCGGGCAGCGGGGCAGGGAGCACCCGCGACAGCGCCCATTGAGGGCGGGGCCTAAGCGCCTCAGTGCTCGTGGCGGTGGTGGCTGTCGGGATAATGCGGGTGCGCGTGTTCGAGGCGTTGGTGTTGGTGGGCGTGAGCGTGGGGTTCGCCGGGAGGATCGTCCGGCCCGTGGTGGTGGCGGTGGTGCTCATCGTGCCGGTGGCGGTGGTTGTGAGCGATGACGGGATGAATATGAAGGTGATCGTGGCGCTCGGTCAGGTGCAAGTAGACGCCGACCAGCATCAGCGCGCCGGCCGCGATCGACGACGGGGTTAACGGTTCGCCCAAAAAGACGGCGGCCATCGCCGCCGCCACGAACGGCGCGGTGGCGAAGTAAGCGCCGGTGCGAGCGGCGCCGAGATGGCGCAGCGCCAGCACGAAGGCGATCAAGCTGCCGCCGTAACCGATGGCTCCAATCACGCCCGCCGTCAGCGCAAGGTCCAGGCCGGGAAACGGCTCGCCCAGGGCAGCCGCCAAAATCAGGGTCACGGGACCGGCGACCAAGCCTTTTACCGTCACGATCATCAGCGGATCAGCCAGCGCCAGCTTGCGGGTTAAATTGTTGTCGATGGCCCACGCCAGACAAGCGCCGGCCACCGCCAGCGCGCCCGGCTGCGAAAGGCTGAACCCGCCTTGCCAGGATAAAACCACCGCGCCGGCCAGGATGGCCAAGGCACCCGCGGCGACGCGGCGGTCCACGTTCTCGTGAAAGACGAACCAAGCGATCAGCAGCGTGAAAAGGTTTTCAAGATTGAGCAACAGCGCCGCGTGGGTGGCGGGCGTGGTCCGCAAGCCCAGCATCAGCAGGATCGGCCCGACCAGTCCGCCGGCGACGACGACAGCCGACAGCCATAAGCCATCGGCGGCGAGCAGGGGCGCATCCGTGGGGTGGCCGGCGAAGCGGGCGCGCGTCAGCCGCAACAGGCCGACCCCGACGCCCGCCCCCAGGTAAAGCAAGCCCGCGAGGGTGGTGGGGCCGATTGCGCCGAGCAGCCACTTGGCCGACGGAACGCTGGCTCCAAACAAAACGGCCGCCAGCAAGGCCCACGCGACGCTACGTTGTCGATCCGCCATGCCGGTCCGTCAGGTTCGAGCGAAGGGAAAGCGGCGGGCCGTCAACGAAATCGCCGCGACGCCCGCTCGCAAATCTCGCCAAGGCAGGCCGAGCCGGCAAGCGCGGGTTGGCGGGAATGATGCGCGCGCCGTCATGCCGGCGCCTACCCAGCGCCGGAGTTGAGGCGGCCCCTAACAGAAGCTGCGGCCTCGCTCTTGGATGGTGATATAATTCCCAATTTCTCGGGTCCCAGGTCCGGGCGGCGCGGCTTTCGTGGCCGCCTTTCCGTTATCGCTCAGTGAGTGGCAGTATGGCAGAGAATCGATATCTCCTGAACGCCCAGTTGGCGCAAATGCTCAAGGGCGGCGTCATCATGGACGTCGTCAACGTGGAACAAGCCCAGATCGCCCAGGAAGCCGGCGCGGTGGCGGTCATGGCCTTGGAGCGCGTCCCCGCCGATATCCGCAAGCAAGGCGGCGTCGCCCGCATGTCCGATCCCGGCCTCATTAAAGCCATCAAGGAGGCGGTGACCATTCCGGTCATGGCCAAGGCGCGGATCGGCCATTTCGTCGAAGCCCAGATTTTGCAAGCGCTCAAGATCGACTACATCGATGAAAGCGAAGTCTTGACCCCCGCCGATGAAGAATGCCACATCGACAAGACCCAATTCGCCATCCCCTTCGTCTGCGGCGCGCGCAATCTGGGTGAGGCGGCGCGCCGGATCGCCGAGGGCGCGGCGATGATTCGGACCAAGGGCGAGGCCGGCACCGGCGATGTCGTGGAGGCGGTGCGCCACATGCGGACCATGAACCGCGAAATTCGCCAGCTGGCCAATATGCCGGCCGAGGAGGTCGTGGGTTTTGCCAAGACTAACGGCATTCCCTACGAACTGGCGCTGGAGGTCAAGCGATTGGGCCGCTTGCCGGTGGTCAATTTTGCCGCCGGCGGCATCGCCACGCCGGCCGACGCCGCGTTGATGATGCAATTGGGTTGCGACGGAGTATTCGTGGGCTCCGGCATCTTCAAGTCTTCCGATCCGGTGCGCCGGGCCAGCGCCATCGTCAAGGCGGCGGCGTTTTACAACGATCCCGAGAAGCTGCTCGAAGTCTCGATGGACTTGGGCGATCCGATGTCCGGCATCAGCGTGGCGAGCCTGACGGGCGAGAATCGGTTGGCGGGGCGGGGCTGGTAATGAACGCCGAGGCCGGGGCGCTCGGCGTCCTGGATCTGCAAGGGGGGGTGCAGGAGCATCTCGACCACCTGCAGCGGATCGGGGTGCCGGCGCGGACCGTCAAGCGCGCCGCCGAACTGGACGGTTTGGCGGGGCTGATCATCCCCGGCGGCGAAAGCACTTGTCTGTCGCGGCTGCTGCGGATCTTCGAATTGGATCAGGCGATCCGCCGGGCCGTTGACGGCGGATTGAAGCTGTGGGGCACCTGCGCCGGCGCGATTTTGCTGGCGGCGGAAAATCGCGGCGAAGCGCCGGCGCTCGGCCTGATCGACATCGCAATCAGCCGCAACGCCTTCGGCAGCCAACTGGACAGCTTCAACCGTCAGGTGCGAGTGCCGATGGTGGCGGAGGAACCGATCCCGGTGACCTTCATCCGCGCGCCCAAGATCGTGCGGGCCGGTGCTGGCGTGCGGGTGTTGCTGGAGTTGGACGACTACATCGCCGCCGCCGAGGACGACCGGATTCTCGTCACCGTTTTCCATCCGGAACTGACCCCCAGCCTAGCCTTCCACCGCTATTTCGCCCGCAAGTGCGGCGTGCGGTCCGACGGGACTGAAGCAGCGAGCCGCGATCCCGGCTGGACCCCGCAAAGCTGGATGCGTTTTTCCCATCACGCCTGAATCCCGATAGACCTCAAACCTCGCTCGTTCGCGGGTGAAGGGAACCGTATCGCTCATGTCCGTCGCCAATCATGACCACGCCCGCCTGACCGCCCGCCGCAAAGCCGGCTACGAGCGCAAGCAAGCGCGCGCCCCGCGCGAGAAAGGCTTGTTGATCGTCTACACCGGTCCCGGCAAGGGTAAAACCACCGCCGCGTTTGGGATGGCGTTGCGCGCCGTCGGCCACGGGATGCGGGTCGGCATCGTGCAATTTATCAAGGGCCAGCAGGATAGCGCCGAGCGGACGGTATTGAGCCGGTTCGACACGGTCGATTTTCAGGTCGTCGGCGATGGATTCACCTGGCTGACGCAAGACCGCGAGCGCGACATCGCCACCGCCGAGCGGGCTTGGCTCGAAGCCGAACGGATGATTCAGGATCCGAGTTGCCAGCTGGTGATCTTGGACGAACTCAACGCGGTATTGAAATACCAGTACCTCGATCTGGGGCGGGTGTTGGAAACCTTCGGCAAGCGCCGGCTGGACCTGCATGTGGTCGTCACCGGCCGCCACGCCCCGCAGCCGTTGCTGGAACTGGCGGATTTGGTCAGCGATGTCCGCAACGTCAAGCACCCTTATCAGGAACAAGGCATCAAAGCCCAGCGGGGCATCGAATTCTGAACGCTCCGCCGGTCAAGAGACCCGCCGCGACGGGCGGACGACCGGCGGCCCCATCAACCGCGCGTTCGAGCCGATGGCCGATCCGGCGATCATGGGAAGCAACAATCGCCGCGCCCGAACCGGCAAAACTTGGGCCGACACAGCTTTAGGGCCGGATTTCAATCGGGGTTCCGTCGGGCACCGCGCGCCAGATTTCTTCGATTTCGGCGTTGGTCACCGCGATGCAGCCCGCGGTCCAATCGCGCAGCCGGTGGGCCGAGTCCAACCAATCCATGCCCTTGGGCAGACCGTGAATCATGATGTCGCCGCCGGCCGAACGGTGTTGCTTCGCGGCGAAGGCGACATCCGCCGGACTGGGATAGGAAATGCGCAAGGCGCGATGGTATTCGCTGTTTTTCTTGCGAAAGCTGATCTGGTAGAGACCCTCGGGCGTTTTGTTGTCGTTCTGAAAACGCTTGGGTCCCTCCGGTTGGCGGCCCAGGGCGATCTCGTAGCTTTTAAGCGGCTTATCGTTGCGAAACAGCGTCAGCCGGCGCGCCTTTTTCTCCACCAGAATCCGGTTTGCCAAACTGTTGGGCGACAGAGTTTCGCCCGGCAGCGGGGGAAGCTGGCGCGGTTTTTTATCCAGCATCGCCACCCGGTCGGGAGGCGGCTTGGCCGGCGTCCCAGGTTCCGGCGCGCGGGCCGCCGGAGTTGAAACCTGCGCGGGCTCCGAGGCGGGAAGCGGCGGGCTTGCGGGCCCCGTCGGAGCGCCGGAAGGGATTGGAACTTTCTCGGTCGTCGCGACGGTGGGAGCCGTTGGCGGCGGTTGGCGCAGCGAGCGGTAAGCCACGATAGCGCCGTTGATGGCGGTTAGGGCGAGCAGCACGATTAAGGGCGTCCGAACGTTCATGGCCGATCTTTAAATCGATCAGGGAAAACCCAGTTTGCGGTTGCAGGGGGCAAGCGGCAAGGTCTCAAGATTATCCGCCCGTCAGCCGTTCGAGCCAATGCCGGTCGAGATGCTCGGCGATGGCGTCCGCCAGTCGATTGATGCCGTCTTCTCGAAGCTGGCGATAATCAGGCGTTTCCCGCGCCGCCAAACCCGCCCAGCGCAACAGGGCGTCGCGGGCTGAGGCGGCGTCGAACAGGCCGTGTAAATACGTGCCGAGCAGTTGTCCGTCCTCCGACAGCGCGCCGTCGGGCCGACCGTCGCTCAAACGGATGGCCGGATGTGCGAGCGCGGGGCCGGCGCTGACGCCCGCGTGAATTTCATAGCCGGTCACGACCGCCTGTTCCAGCCGCAAATGTCCTTCGACCCGCTCCAGGTGTTTTTCTCGCTTCAGGGTCGTTTCAAAATCGAGAAAGCCGAGGCCGGCGCTGCTTCCCGCTTCGCCCTCCAAGCCGGTCGGATCGTGAACCTGTCGCCCCAACATTTGGAATCCCCCGCAAATGCCGATCAACTTGCCGCCGTAGCGCACATGGCGGTGAATGGCCTTGTCCCACCCTTGTTCGCGCAGGCGGTGGAGGTCGGCGCGCGTGCTTTTACTGCCGGGTAGGATGATGAGATCGCTCGGAGGGATGGCCTCTCCGGCTTGAACCCAGCGCACCGCTACTTGCGGGTGCAGGCGCAGGGGATCGAGGTCGGTATGATTGCTGATCCGCGCCAGCACCGGAACCGCCACCCGCAGCCGGTCCGAATCCTCATCGGCGCGCGAATCGCGCGGCAGGGCGTCCTCGGCTTCCAAATGCAAGCCTTGCAAGTAGGGCAGCACGCCCAACACCGGCTTGCCGGTCTCCCGCGTCAACCACTCCAAGCCCGGCGCCAGCAGGCTGACATCGCCCCGAAAGCGGTTGATGATCAGGCCGGTGATGCGGCCCCGCTCGCCGGGCGCGAGCAGGGCGAGGGTGCCGTACAGATGGGCGAACACGCCGCCCCGGTCTATGTCGCCGATCAGCCAGACCGGGCAATCCACCGCCTCGGCGAAGCCCATGTTGGCGATGTCCTTGTCGCGCAGGTTAATTTCCGCCGGACTGCCCGCGCCTTCCACCAGCACCAGGTCGTAGGCCGCGCGCAGCCGCTGGTAGGATTCGAGCACCGCCTGCATCGCCACCGGCTTGTAATCGTGATAGCGGCGGGCGTCCATGTTGGCCACGGCGCGTCCGTGGATGATGACCTGAGCGCCGATGTCGGTATTCGGTTTCAACAGCACCGGGTTCATGTCGGTGCGCGGGTCCAGGAAAGCCGCCTGAGCTTGCACCGCCTGAGCGCGGCCGATTTCGCCGCCGTCCGCGGTGACGGCGCTGTTGAGCGCCATGTTCTGAGGTTTGAAGGGCGTCACGCGCACGCCGCGCCGCGCCAGCAACCGGCACAAGCCGGCGACCATGACGCTTTTGCCGGCATCGGAGGTCGTCCCTTGAATCATGAGAGTCTTGGAAGCCATCACCGGATTTTGACTGAAAGACGCGGATTTTGGCTACACTACCCGGCCGAAAGCTTTCTCCTTGATAAAGTCGGCCGGCTTGGCAGTGGCCGAAAAGACCCCATGGCTTGGTTTCGCGTCTTGAACGATCATCTTTCCCGCCGACTTTTTCTTGAAGAAATCAAAGGGCTTTTATGCTGACCGCGCTGATGTGCATCGGCGCGGTATTGTTGGACCGTGGGTTGGGCGAACCGCGCCGTTGGCATCCCTTGGTGGGATTCGGCGGACTGGCGAGACGGGTGGAAGCCTTCGCGTATGGTCCGCCCGAAACCACCGCCCGCGTCCGACGCGGCCGCGGCGTCGGCGCGGTCGTCGTTCTGCTGGTTCCCTTCGCGCTGGCGGCCTGGCAAGTGTCCGCGCTTCCGCTGGTGGGCTCGGCCGCCGCCTTGGGCCTGCTGTATCTGGCCATCGGCGCGCGCAGCTTGGCCGAACATGCCGAGGCGGTCGCGGCGGCGCTTAAAGCCGGAGATCTGCCGCTGGCGCGCGAGCGGGTCGGCCTGATCGTCAGCCGCGACACCGAGGAACTCGATGAAGAACACATCAGTCGGGCGACGGTGGAATCGGTTTTGGAAAACGGTTGCGATGCGATTTTCGGCGCGCTGTTTTGGTTCGTGCTGGCCGGGGCTCCGGGCGTGGTTTTATACCGGCTGGCCAATACCTTGGATGCGATGTGGGGCTATCGAACCGCGCGCTACCGGGATTACGGGTGGGCGGCGGCGCGGCTGGACGATCTGTTGAATGGGTTGCCGGCCCGCTTGACGGCGTTGAGTTATCTGGCGGTCGGGAGCCATCCGGCCTTGGCGTGGCGCTGCTGGCGGACGCAAGCGCCTGTGTGGAAAAGCCCCAACGCCGGCCCGGTGATGGCGGCGGGCGCGGGCGCTTTGGGTTTGGCGTTGGGCGGGCCGGCCCGCTATCACGGCGAGTGGCAACCGCGTCCGGCGCTGGGCGAGGGCTTGGCTCCGCGCGCCGATGACATCGGCCGGGCAGTCGCATTGGTGCGGCGGGCGCTGGGGTTGTGGCTGGCGGTGATTCTGGTCGGAGGGTGGCTGTTTGCTTGAGCACGGCGGCGGTTTGCGGGCGGCGGCGGCGCGTTACGGCATTCCGTTAAGCGACTGGCTGGATTTATCCACCGGCATCAACCCGAACGGCTGGCCGGTTCCGCCGGTTCCGCCGCGCGTTTGGCTGCGGTTGCCGGAGTCGGACGACGGCCTGGAGCGCGCGGCGGCGGCGTATTACGGCACCGCCGATTTGGTGGCGGTGGCCGGTTCCCAAGCGGCCATTCAAGCCTTGCCGCAGTTACGGCCGCGCGGTCGGGTCGGCGTGCTGAATCCGAGTTACGCCGAACACGCTCAGGCTTGGCGTCGGGCGGGCCATCAGGTCGAATTGTTGGACGCCGGCGGATTGGCGACGGCGCTGGAGCGGTTGGAGACTCTGGTGCTGGTCAATCCCAACAATCCGACCGGCGTGGATTTCTCGGCCGAGGTTCTGCTGGATTGGCGACAGCGTTTGGCGCGGCGGGACGGTTGGCTGGTGGTGGATGAAGCGTTCGCGGACGCGATGCCGGCGGCCAGCATGGCCGTTCACGCCGGATTGCCGGGGCTCGTCATCTTGCGCTCGCTCGGCAAATTTTTCGGATTGGCGGGCGCGCGAGTCGGTTTCGTTTTAGCGGAAGCGGCATTGCGAGCGCGATTGCAGGACTGCTTGGGGCCGTGGACGCTGACCGGTCCCAGTCGGTGGGCGGCGACGCAAGCCTTGGCGGATCGAAGCTGGCAAGCGCGGGCGCGTCTCGAGTTGCCGGAAGCCGGCCAGCGCTTGGCGGCGCTGCTCGATTGCCACGGTTTGACGGCGGCCGGCGGCGCGGCGCTGTTTCAATGGGTTCCGACGAACGATGCCGAATCCTGGCGCGATGCGCTGGCCCGGCGCGGTATTTTAGTCCGGTGTTTTAGCGAGCCTTCGGGATTGCGGTTCGGCTTGCCGGGGACCGAAAGCGCCTGGCGGCGGTTGGAGCGGGCCTTGATGGAACTGTGCGCCGGACGGTCGCCAGGGTAGCGTTGTTTTGCTTGTAATGGGGAGACAGTGAACATGAAAACTAGACGGTTTGTCATCCAAGATCGAGATCGATCCAACTTATGCGCCCATTAGTGCCTGAAGGCCCGGCCCGTCCGGCGCGCGGGGAAGTATTTCTGGTCGGCGCGGGTCCCGGCGATCCGGAGTTGCTGACCTTGAAAGCGCTGCGCTTGCTCAAGCAAGCCGATGTCGCGGTGTACGACCGGCTGATCAGCCCGGCGGTTTTGGACTTGTTGGAGCCTCGCACCGAGCGGATTTTCGTCGGCAAGAAGCCGGAGCACCACGTCTTGCCGCAAAACGACATCAACCGCTTGCTGGTGGATTTGGCCCTGCAAGGCAAGCGGGTATTGCGGCTCAAAGGCGGCGATCCGTTCATTTTCGGACGGGGCGGGGAGGAAATCGAGACTTTGATGGCGGCGGGGATTCCCTTTCAGGTGGTGCCGGGCGTCACCGCCGCCGCCGGATGCGCCGCCTACGCCGGCATCCCGCTCACCCATCGCGATCACGCCCAAGCCTGCGTGTTCGTCACCGGCCATCTCAAGGAGGGCGCGCTGGATTTAAACTGGCCCGCGCTGGCGCAACCCCGCCAGACGGTGGTGTTTTACATGGGGCTTAAAAGCGTCCATCACATCTGCGAAAAGCTGCGCGAACACGGCGTGCCGGGCGAGATGCCGGCGGCGTTGATCGAGCGGGGGACGACGCCCGACCAACGGGTGCATTGCGCGACGCTCGCCACCCTCTCGGAAGTGCTCCGACCGCTTAAAGTACATTCGCCGGCGTTATTGATCGTCGGCGATGTCGTCGGGTTGCGTTCGCGCTTGGCGTGGTTTGAATCGACCCTGAACGCATAAGCCGCGCGCCAGCCGGTCCTGTTAGCTCCGCGTTCGCGCTCACCAAAAAGCGCCGCGCGTTCTCAAATCGACCCCGGCCGGCTTTGGATTGAACGGTGGATGGGGCTTGGACACCGGTGGCCTGGGCGGTTGCACGGGCGGCGGGGGATGCGGCCGACGGCAATCCGGCCAGGGTTCGCAGGGCGGCGGATAAGGGGAAGGCGGATAAGGGGAAGGCGGATAGAGCGGGGGGTAAACGTAGGGCGGCGGATAACCGAGGATAATCTCGTCCTTGGGCTGTTTTGCTTCCTGTTCTTGCTGGAGTTGCTCGGTCAGCAAGTCCTTTTGCAGCTGCTGGTTTTGGCGCTCCAAATCGCGGATCGCCTGTTGCTGGCGCGCTTGTTCCAGCGCTTGCCGCTCGCTGGCCATTTGCTCTGATAGCGCTTTGATCCGGGCGATCTCGGCCGCCGAGTCGTTCGAAGCCGGCGGCGCGGGCGACCCGCCGATATCGAGTTCGTAAGCTTGGGGCGCGTTTTCGGGTTTCTTGGCGCCGTAGTGCACCCGACCGCTCTCATCGGTCCACTTATAAACCTGCGCCGATAAAGGACCGGATAGCCAGGGGAGCAAAGGGACGATAGCGCATGCTAAAACCCGCCGAATCAATCGCATGACCGTCTCCATCTAACGGATAAATCCAGAGATTTAGATCGTTAAAAGACAATAAGTTCAAACGGTTGGCTGAAAAGGGTCCGTTGCGGGCGGCCTGATGGTGAGCGCGGGGCGCGCTTGCTAGAATGACCGACTTATATTGAGCCTTAATCCAGCTTATCGGCAAGGAGTCATTTTGGATATTTTATTGATCTTAAAAGCCCTGATCATGGGTTTGGTCGAAGCGGCCTCGGAATTTCTTCCGATATCCAGTACCGGCCATTTAATTATTGCGGGCGATTTTCTGAATTTCACCGGGCCGAGAGCGGCGACTTTTGAGGTTTTCATCCAACTGGGCGCGATTCTGGCCGTGGTCTGGATCTACCGGCAACGCTTGCGCGATACCTTGTTGAATTGCAACCGCGATCCGCAAGCGCGACGCTTGATCTTGAATCTGGCCATCGCCTTCTTCCCGGCGGCGATATTGGGATTCATCTTGCACGATCAAATTACCCACTATTTATTCAATCCGACAACCGTGGCGATAGCGCTGGTGTTGGGGGGCATCGTGATTTTGTTGGTCGAGCGCTACGCCCGCACCGGACGGGTGCAAAGCGTATCGGAGATGACCTGGCGGGACGCACTGGTGGTCGGCCTCGCGCAAAGCGTATCGCTGATTCCCGGCGTCTCGCGCTCGGGCGCAACCATCATGGGCGGGATGCTGGGAGGTTTGTCCCGGTTCGCGGCCACCGAGTTTTCATTCTTTCTGGCGATTCCGATCATGTTCGCCGCGACGGGCTATAGCCTGTTAAAGGAGTGGAGCCATCTGAACGCGACCGATATCCCGGTGTTCGCGGTCGGCTTTGTGGCGGCGTTCCTGGGAAGCTTGGCGGTCGTGCGGTTTTTGATCGCCTATGTCGGTCAGAACAGTTTCGCGCCGTTCGCCTGGTATCGGATCGTCTTCGGCGGCTTGCTGTTGGTGTATTTTCATTACCATCCCTGGATCGAGAAAGCGGGGTAGAACCGCGAGAGAGCGAGCGGCGTTAGGGTGACGGCCAGAAGACTCGCCACCAACGCCCAATCGCGCGCTTTGAAGCGGTAGTCGCCGAGGGGAGTGCGCCTCGGGCCGCCGAAGCCGCGCGCGTCCAGGGCTTCGGCCAAATCGTCGGCGAACCGCATCACATCAGCCAGCAGCGGGGCCAATAGCGCGGCGCCGTTGCGCAGCAAATAAAAACCGTCCAGCCGGATGCCCCGACTTTCCTGCGCTTCCTTCACCTCGCGCACCAACAGCGCCATGGCCGGGGTAAAGCGCAAGGTGCCTTCCAACAAAAACACGGCTTGCGGCGACATGCCGCTGGCGAGTAAGGATTCACCCAGCTGCTCGGGCGGCGTGGTCGCGAAAAACAGCACGCTGATGGTGACCAAGGCCAGCAATCGCAATATCGCGCCGGCGGCGGCTGTAGCCCCCGCGCTGAAGCCGACGATGATTGCGAACATCAGCAATGTGGGCCAAAGCAGCAACAACACGCGCCGCCACGGCCGGCCGGCGCGCAACAACGCCACCGCGGCGAGGGCGGCGGCATCAAGCAGCAATAATGCCGCGATCTGGGTCGCTAACAGCGTCCAGCCAAACCCGAACAGGAAGGCGATCAACTTGGCGCGCGGGTCGAAACGCCCGCTCGGTTCGAACAAGGCCGCCGGCGATTCGGGCCGCGACGGCTCCATCACGCCGTTCCCACCGAGACGGCCAAACGGGCGCGATGCAACAGTTCGGGTCGGGCGAGCACCTCTGCGGGAGGGGCGTCGGCGGCGATGCGGCCTTCGCACAGCACCGCCCAACGAGGGCAGAGTGCGTGCGCCCAAGCGAGATGATGGGTCGCGACCAGAATCGCCAAACCTTCGCGGGCGCATTCGGCGAGTAGATCGCGCAGGATGGCGCGGGCGCGGGCGTCCTGACCGGCGGTCGGTTCGTCCAGCAGCAAGGCTCTCGGCCGTCCGGCCAACACCGCCGCGATGGCGACCCGGCGCTGCTCGCCGGCGCTGAGCAGTTGCGGCGGTCGATCCAGCAGGCTGTCGAGTCCGAAACGCTCGCTCAATCGGGCGCACCAAGCCGGATCGTGCCGTTGCAAGGCCCGAGGTCCGGCGGCCAGTTCGTCCCGCACCGTGGGCGCGAACAGCATCCGCGCCGGCTGTTGCATCACCAGTCCGACCGTCCGCGCCAGTTCCGCCACCGGACGGCGGTCGATGGTTTGTCCCGACACCCGCACCGCGCCGCGCTGCGGGCGCAGCAAACCGTTGCCGTGACGGAGCAGGGTGCTTTTGCCCGCGCCGTTCGCGCCCAGCACCGCAACGGCCTCTCCGGCGGCGACTTTCAAAGTGACGCCGCGCAGCACGGGACGGCCTTCGCGCGCGAATTCAACCGCCTCCCACCCCATGACGGTTGCGCCTGTCGCGGCGCTCGGTTGCGGCGGCGCTGACAACGGGCCATCCACCGCTTCCAAACCCCAGGCGGCGATATCGCCCGTCATGATCTGATCGGGCGAGCCGTCCGCCACAAGGCGGCCACGATCCAGCACCAACATTCGGTCGGCGAGATCGGCAAGCTGCTCGATGCGGTGTTCAGCGACGATCAAAGTCACCCCCGCGTCGCGCAACCGTCGTAGCAGCACGCGCAATTGGGCCGCGCCCGCCGCATCCAGAAACGCAAACGGTTCGTCCAATACCAGCAGGCGCGGTTGCATGGCCAGCACGCCGGCCAGCGCCACCCGCTGTTGTTCGCCGCCGGAAAGCGTGTGCGGCGCGCGTCCGAGCAGGTGAACGATCTCCAGCCATTCAGCGGTTTCCCGCACCCGGCGGACGATGGCGTCCCGATCTTGACCCTGGCCGGCGGGGCCGAAGGCGATATCGCGGGCCACGGTCGTCGCCAGACATTGAACATCGGGCCGTTGCAACAGCAAACCCACGACGTGACTCATTTGGTGGGGCGGCGTCACGCGCGGGTCCTGGCCGGCCACGCTCAAGACGCCGCCTATCTCGCCGCCGTGTAAATGAGGAATCAGGCCGTTCAGCAGCCGGCACAAAGTCGACTTGCCGGAACCGCTGGCGCCGGCCAGCAGAACGAATTCTCCAGCCGCGACACTGAAGCTCAGGTCTTGAAGAACCAACGCGCCCGCTGCCGGATAGCGGTAGCGGAGCGCTTGGCAGACGATCAAGCGCGTTCCAGCGCCGTCAGCGCAGATAACCCAACCGTTTGAGCATTTGAAGGCCGATAACGCCCAAAATCGCGCCCGTCACGGAAGACAGCAGGAACGGTAAGACGAGCAGAGCGAGCGCGATTTCCTTACCCATCAAATAAGGCGCGATGACCAGCGCGCCGACGACGGCTCCGATCAGGCCGGTGCCGATGATTTCACCCAGCGCGGTGAAATAGACATTGCGGGTGTGGCGGTAAGCCAGACCGGCCAGCACCACGCCGAAGATGCTGCCGGGAAACGCCAGCGGCGTGCCCAGACCCACCGCGTTGCGAACCAGTGACGTCACAACAGCCACCGCCAGCCCCCACCAGGGGCCGACCAGCGCGCCGGCGATGACATTGATGAAATGCTGGCTGGGAGAGACTTTGGCGATGCCGGTGGGAATGCTCAACGGCGACAGCGCGACCGCCAGCGCCGCCAGCGCCACGCTATAAGCGACCAATCGAGTCGGAGAGTTCGCGGCGGAAGCAATAGGATTGTTCATGGCGTTGGAAGCTTCGATCAGGGGAGCAACGGAGGACGGCCATAATAATGATTCTGATCGTGGCTGTCTTGCTGAAACCACCGGCCCCGCCGCGGGCGACAAACGCGCCGACACCCTGACCGGCACAGCCACGCTCGGAGGTCTCGGCCCCGAAGCCTAGCTGCGCGCCGTTTTTAGCGGTATCGCCGAGCGTCTGATCGACCGGATTGGCGAGCCAGTTTCCTGGAATCTCGCCGCGCCGGACACCCGGCCGCGTTCGCCCGCCCGCCTGGGGCGTCAAGAGCGCGCTTGGGTGGTGCTTTCCATGAGGCTCGCAGCCAGCTTGGCGACTGTTGCGATGGTGGCGTCTCTCGTTTCCTGCGACACCGAGGTGGTTTCGACATAAGCGCTCACCAACAGGGGCGCGCCATCGGGCGGCCACGCCACGCCGACATCATTAGCGCCCACGGAGGGGGCCGTGCCCGTTTTTTCGCCGATGCGCCATCCGAGTGGAAAGCCCGCGCGCAAGCGCTTTCCTCCCGTGGTGTTCGCCAGCAACCAATCCTGCAAAAGGCGGCGCGAGGAGGAGGATAAAACGTCGCCCACCACGAGCTTGCCTGTGGTTTCAGCGATGGCGCGGGGAGTGGTGGTGTCGGACGGTTGGTTTGGGTCGGACGTATTGAGATCTGGCTCATAACGGTCGTGACGGGTCGTCAAATCGCCCAGGCGACGTACAAACCGCGTCAACGCCGCCGGGCCGCCGTAGCTTTGGTGCATGAGGTTGGCGGCGGTGTTGTCGCTCGTGGTGATCGTCGCATGACACAACTCGGCCAACGTCAGGCCATCGCCGCCCACATGCTTTTCCGTGACGGGCGACCACTCCACCAAATCGGCGCGGGTATATCGAATGCGGCGATCGAGCGAGTCTTCACCGCGATCGTGACGGTCCAGCACGAATCCGGCGGCGAGCAGTTTGAACGAACTGAGCATCAAGAAGCGCTCGTCCGAGCGATGGCCGAAACGTTGGCCTGTACTGGTATCGATGACATGGACTCCGAGGCGACCCCGACAAGCCCGTTCCAGATTGACGAGTTCTTTTTCCGCTTCCATTATCTGTTGGCGCGAAGCTCCCCAAAAATTTCTTGGGGTGCTCTGGCAGCCGCTCAAATTCGGGGTAAAAGCGCTGAAGAGCGCTAGAAAGTTGAAAGATCGGCGGTTCATTGCATTATTCTCTTGTTGAGACCGCGCCAGTTTATTGGGGGTATCATCACGGTCTCAAACGAAATTAAGTGGTATTCGACCCTAGAAATTCTTTGGTTTCATCATGGATCTGCCTCTTAACGCACTACGCGCTTTTGAAGTCTCCGCGCGCCACCTCAGTTTCACGCGGGCCGCTGTCGAGCTGCATCTCACCCAGGCTGCGGTGAGCCAACATGTGAAGAACCTGGAAGGTCGGCTTGGAGTGCGGTTGTTTCGCCGAGTTCCCCGCGGATTGGCGCTTACGGACGAGGGGCTGGCGTTGCTGCCGATGTTGTCGGAAGCATTCGAGCACTTTTCAGCCGTATTGGACAGAGTCCGTGCCGGTCAGCGGCGGGAAGTGCTGTCGGTGGGAGTGGTGGGAACGTTTGCGGTGGGGTGGCTGTTGCCTCGGCTAGGAGAGTTTCACAAGCACTATCCGCTTGTCGATCTCCGGCTATTTTCCAATAACAATCGGGTCGATCTGGCCGGTGAAGGCCTCGATCTGGCAATCCGTTTCGGCGATGGGCGCTGGCATGGCACCCAGGTCATCCCCCTTTTGTCGGCCCCGTTAGCCCCCGCTTGCGCGCCCGCCATCGCCGCTCGAATCAAAAGACCGTCCGACCTGGGCCGCGAATCGCTGCTGCGTTCGTACCGCACCGACGAATGGCCGCGCTGGTTCGAGGCGGCAGGTATCGACGCGCCGTTATTAACCGGTTCCATGTTCGACTCGTCATTGGTGTTGGCCGCTGCCGCCGCTCAAGGTGCGGGGGTTGCGCTCCTGCCCACACGCTTGTTCGAACAAGAGTTTCAAACCCGTGCTTTGGTTAACCCTTTGGACGTTAAGGTGGTGACCGGACATTACTGGTTGGCGCGGCTTGGCACTCGCCGTTTAACTCAAGCTATGAGCGTATTTGAGGCATGGATTTTAGCGAGGACAGAAAGTGAGGATGCGGTTCGGCCGAAAGCCCTATAAGCGTGGTCGTCGTCCGGCTCGAGCATCTTGTTGACGAGTTCAAGGGATGCAGATGGTCAAGCCGCTTGCGAAAATTTCGCTGACGTGATGGAAGAGGCTGTCAAGATGGGATCGTACAGAGACGTTGATCGAGATCGAAATAGGCTAGGGCAAACCGTCAACCGAAAGGAGCGGCGGACATGCCGCAAGGAGTTACAGAAGGCGTTTCAAACAAGCCTCGGGCGCCTTGACGCCACCATCAGGCGGCGTCAGGCGGGACAATGCCGCTAGAGCAGCGCTATTTTTTGAATAGCTGTTGAAGTTGTTGGGAGGTCTTCGGTTTGAAGGCTCCATCTTCTAGCGCAAGCAGTTGTACGAAATCGGAACCCTGATTGTCGTTGGTGAAATCCAGCGGCAGGCCGCCCAGATCGAAGCTCCGACCGCGCGCGGCGTCGAGGAAGCTGGCTCGAGTGATTTCGCCCTTGACGTTGCGCAGGATAGTCACAAACATCTTGCCGACCATGTAACCCTCCAACGACGAGCTGTCGAAACGATCGCCCAGAGCTTTCCGCGCTTCCTCCACGATGGGGAGCGAGGAGTCCAAGGCGGGCACCGCTTGAGTCAACACGATCCTATCGAGGACCCTATTCTTCTTTAGATCATCCTTGAAAGTCGTCACTTCAACTTGCGAGGTGACGCTGACCGGCCAGGTCTCGCCCTTGTAGCGAGAGTAGCTGATGAAATTGGCCAGCGGAAGGTTGGTTCCCCCCACGGTCATGACCAGCTTGCAGCGCGTGTTGGCGGTTTTCTCCCATTGTTTCAGCGAGTCATAGCCCGGCCGCGCCTGCATTTGGGTATGGCGGGTGAAAAAGCCGACCGGGCCGACGCCGTTGCGGTTGGGTTCTTCTCCGGGCATCGCGATGATTTGTTCCAGCTTGCTGACGGTATCAGCCATGTTGGGCTGTTTGGCGAGTATTTTGGCAAGCGCCTTCAGATTCGAGATTCCGCCGGCGTCATTGGGTAAGTAGGCGCAAATTTCCTGAGGTTTGACGCCGGAGTTCAACGCGGCGTCCAGCACCAAGGCTGCTTCCTGAGCGAAGCTGGCGCGCAAGTTGATGATGTCGCCTTTGCCGTTGCGCAAAAAATCCACGCCGATCGGAAACCCGACAGCGGGGATTTTATTTTCCGCCAACAAAGGTAAGGCCGCCTTGACCGAAGGTCCGCCGGTGTTGCCCAGCATCGCAAAAGCGCCTTGATCGACAAGCTGCTGGGTGGCTTCGACGGCGGTCTTCGGATTGAAGGAGTCGTTTAGGGCGAGATATTCGATGGCGTGGCCCTGAACTTTCTCGTTCTTCAACGCGGTTTCGAGTCCCGCTTTGATGGCGCGGCCGCGCATCTTGGATTCGCCCTCTAAATCCAGAACCGACCCGACCCGAATGGCGGTCGGCGTCACTCCGGGTTCTTGTGCTTGAACAGCGGGCGCGGCCGCTAGCGCGGTCAACAGCGCCAAGGATAAACCGCAAAGTCCAAATCGAACGGAACCGCGAGCGGTTCTACCTTGCTTTTGTAATGCGTTATCGTTTTTTTTCATGCTCTTACCTTTCTAACAGTCGATTTTGAGAAAACGTTGTTGCAATAAAGACTTTAGCGACAGCGCCGATTTTCCGTCTTCAGAACAGTATAAAAAATAAGATGCAATTTGCGCTCCATTAAGTCAATAGATGTGGTTGTAATTCAACGCTGTTTTTCTAATAGGTGTAATAAAATAGATTCGATTAAGGCAGTATTAGTGCTTCGAGATGCATGGCGGGTGTGATCAATGAAGCAGCCGGAGAAACGGCGGTTGCCGCCGTTGTTAGAACGGTTATGCGTTTTGACGACAACAGCGCCGAGGGGATGGCGCTTTGAAGATGAGTCGAGACCGGTCAGGCCAGGATCATGGCGGGGGGGAATCGCGCAAGTCGGGTTCGCCGCAGCCGTTGAGAACCACCGCGCGAGCGGCTTCCTTCAGACGCACCACGGCCGTCCAGTCATCGCCGTCCGGCGCGATGGGAGTCTCGACGATGACCTCTAAAGCGCCCCGGCGCGGGAACCAGGACCCGGCCCGCAATATCGAACGCGCGCCGCGAATGATGGTCGGCGTCACTGGCGTTCCCGCTTGCGCCGCCGCCACGAACGCCCCCATCCGAAAGGGGAGCAGGCCGGGCATGCGGGTGAAGGTGCCTTCCGGGAAGAAAGCCAAGGATTTTCCGTTTTGAGCCGCCGTGACGATTTCGGCGGCTTCGGTGGCGCTGCGCTGCCAATCGAAACGCTCCACGAACAGCGTGCCGATCCGGGCCAAGGGTTTTCCGACCCAGGGATTGCTCAGTAATTCCCGCTTGGCGACGAAGTGAAACGGGCGCGGGAGCGCCGCTAGCAAAATATAGGCATCCAGGTAACTGGCATGGTTGGCGATCAGGATGCACGGTCCGGGCGGCAGGTGCTCCAGACCGCGCACGACCAACCCGGTTCCGGTCAAGCGGGCCAACAGCAAGGCCGCGCGACGAGTGAACCGCCAGCGCCATTGGGGTCGGGGAAGGATCATGACGCCGAGCCAAGTTCCAGGAACCAGCAGTCCGAACAGCATCCAGGCATAGGCGGCATACAGCCCGTCGCCGGTCTTGCGCCATAGCCGCCTCGCCTGAGCGCGCGCGCCGCCAAGCGCAATTCGGGCAAGTTGCAGCCAAAGCGCCCGCCCGCCGCGTCCCAGCAACTTTTTTTCGTACAATTCCCGCACGGCCGCCCGGCGGATTTTGCCGCTGGAGGTTTTCAAGACCGAATGCGGCGGGGCGAGCACCACGTCATCGGGCGGCGCGCCCAACAAATCGACGCTGGCGCTTTGAATATGTTGGCGCAGGGTGACTAAAACATCCGGTTGAGTAGCGCGGGTTTCCGCGACCACCACCAAACGTTCGCTGCCGGTGGCGGGGTCGGGGCTGGCGAACGCGGCCACGCAGCCCTTGCGAATCCCCGAAATTTCGCCCACGGCGTGCTCCAACTCGTAGGGATACAGATTCCGGCCGCCGCGAATGATCAAATCCTTGGCCCGGCCGGTCAGGTAGACATCGCCTCCAGCCAGGTAAGCATGGTCTCCGGAATCCAGCCAGGCATCGCCGTGCGGAAACAGGGCGCGGGTCGCGTCGGGGTTGCGGTAATAGCCGTCGGTCGCCGAGGGCCCCCTGAATTCCAGTCGGCCCTCGCGCCGTTCCGGCAGTTCCCGGCCGCGTTCGTCCACGATCCGGATTTCGTGTCCCGAAAGCGGTTGGCCGCACGCTGGAAACCGCAGCGCGGCCGTCAAATCGTCGGCTAAAGCCGGTAAAGCGAAGCCGTCGGCGATAAAGGCATCGCGTTGGATGCAGTCGAAGACCGGATTTCGTCCCGGAGACGGCAAGGCTAACCCTACCGAGCATTCAGCCAGGCCGTAGACCGGGGCGAGCGCTTCCGGCCGGAAGCCGTAGGGCCTGAATCGGGCGCTGAAGCGTTCTATCGTTCCTGGATTGACCGGTTCGGCGCCATTGCAAAGCATCCGCAAGGAGCTGAGATCCAGACCCTCCAATTCGTGATCCTGGATCGTGCGCGCGCACAGTTCGAACGCAAAATTGGGCGCGGCCGACAGCGTGCCGCGATAGCGGTGGATCGCGCGCAGCCAGCCGACCGGCCGGGCGAGAAAACTGAGCGGCGACATGACGACCAAGGGAAAAGCATGATACAAGCCGCCCAAGCAAGCCCCGATCAAGCCCATGTCGTGATAAAGTGGCAACCAACTGACGAACACATCGCTGGAGCTGGCCATCACCCGTTGGCCCATGGCGCGCAGGTTGGCCAGCAGATTGAGGTGACTGAGCATGACGCCTTTGGGATTGCCCGTGCTGCCCGAGGTGTATTGCAAAAAAGCCAAATCCCGGTCGCGAACCGCAAGGGGGGTCCAGGCGGTCGGCGACTGCTGGAGTTCCGCCACGGTCGCGACGTGACGCAAGGTCTCGACCTGCGTTTGCAGCAGGCGCGCGACGAGTTTGGCTTCGGGAACGGTAATCAGCGCCACGGTTTGGGCGTTGTCCAGGAGCCGCGCGTGACGGCGCAGGTGTTCCTCGATTTGCGAAGGTCGGACCGGGGGGTAAATCGGCACCGGCGCGCCGCCGGCGAGCAAAATGCCGAAGAAACTGAGGAAATAGTCGCTGCCGGTCGGCAGCATGATGGCGACGGTTTGCAGCGGTTGCACGCCGCGTTCCCGCAGCCCGGCGGCCACGGCCGCCGCGCTCTGTTGTAGGCTGCCGTAGGTGAAAGCGGCCTCGACGCGGCCGTCATCGCCGAGTATTTGAATCGCTGTTCGGTCGGGGTGGCGCTGGACGTGCCAGTCCAGCATATCGAGTAAAGTTGTCGCGCGTTCCGGCGTTCCTAGGCTGGACGGTTCATCGGAGAGGGTTGGGAGGTTGATCGGTCGGCCTGATGCTTCGGCGTCGGCGGGTAATGGGATAGGTTGGCCTTTGGCCTGTAAGATCAGGCTCAACAACGCGCGCGGCGTTTCGGCCACCAACAGCCGTTGGTCTGAGGCGATCTGAAACGAGCGTTCGATGCGGCGCAATAATTCGGTGCGCGATAGGCTGTCTAAACCCAAATCCCGATCCAAATGGCTGTCTAAGCCCAGCAGCGCGGCCGCTCGCGCCGATTGATGGGTTTCGAGCAGCAATTCGCGCAGCAGGGCCAGCAACCGGTTTTGAGCGTCCTCATCGCCAGCGGAATTTGCAACCGTTGTTGCGAGAGCCGGTAGTCCATCATCTTCGAGCATGAGAGTCGTCTGGTGAAATGGAGATTGCAGGCGCGGGCCACGTTTGAGTGTCGTCAGTGAGCGCTTGTCATTCTAAAATTGCGCAATGCCAAAGCGGCTGGCGTAGGATCGTTTCCGAAGCCGCTTCCCGATCGTGAGGATTCGTTCATGTTCCGCAAATTGTTTCGCGGATGGCTGATTCTGCTGGCGCTGGGGCCCACCTGCGCCCTGGCTTTGGAGATCGGCGAAATCCAAGTCAATTCCTCCTTAAATCAGTTGTTCGACGCCAGAATTCCTTTGCCTGGCTTAAAACCCGAGGATTTGGAGAAAATCTCCATCAAATTGGCGCCGCCGCCCATGTTCAAAGAATTCAACCTCGAGCGAACCGCGCTGTTGAGCAAACTGGTTTTCTCAATTGAATACAATCCGGAGGGGGACGTTTACGTCAAGATTGTCTCGATCCAGCCCGTGCGCGAACCGTCCATCGGTTTGTTGTTAGAATTCGGTTGGCCGCGCGGAAAGACGTATCGTGAGTTTACTGTATTCCTCGATCCGGTAAAGCGCTTGGCCAAACAGCCCGGCGACCGCACCAAGACGATTTTGGACGAAGCTCCCGCTGTTGCCGCCGCCGCGCCGCCCGCCGCGGTTTCAGAAGGTCCGAAATCCGCCCAGGCAACCAGTCCGGTTCCAACTCCGCCGGCGGTTGTCGATGCTGGCTCCGCCCCCGCCCCGAAGACGGCCGTGGAGCCGGTGGCGTCAGCTTTGCCGTCCGCTTCGGTCCCGCCAACGTCAGCATCGACGGTAGCGCCCGTGGCGGCGGTTCCGACCCCGACACCCGCTCCAACTCCGCCGCCAACGCCAGCGGTAGCGGCGGTTTCGAAGCCAGGAGCCGCGCCGCCGATGCAATCGGCTCCAACGCCGATTGCTACCCCCGCGCCCGATCCGACGCCTAAGGCGGAGCCGACGCCAGTGGCGGCGGCATCGGTGCCGCCAGCGATGTCAACCCCCGCGGTTCCGATTCCAGAACCAACCGCGCAAGTCGTTACGGAAACGGCTGAAGAAGCCCAAGCCGCCCTGGCAGCCCCGGCACCATCGGTGGAAACAGCGGGAGCAACGAGTTCAGCGCCCGCTCAAGTCAAGCAGTATAAAGCGGGAGATAGATACGGGCCGGTCGAACCGGGTGAGCGGTTATGGAACATTGCCCTGAAACTCAATCCCGATCCTGGCATTACGCCCGAGCAGATGATAAAAGCCTTGCATAAGGCTAATCCGAAAGCCTTTTCCAAGGCGGGTGTCGACGGCTTGATCGCGGGTTCGACTCTGCGCGTTCCGACCCTGCGGGAAATTGCCGATTTTAGCGGTTCCGCCGCCGCCAGACGGTTGGCGGACGGCAAGCCGCCCGCGCCGCCCGCCAGCGAAGCGCCACCGACCAAATCAGAGGATCGGATAGAGTTGCTTCAGGTGGAGGTTGATGGCCTGAAAACCTATCCGTTACCGCCGCCGCCGTCCCTTGAGCCCATGCCCGTCGAAGGGATGGCGCTGGCGGCCGGATCGACGCTTGGTCCGTCGGCCGCCGAACCTTATTATGCGACCTTGCTCATGCCTGGGCCGACAGTCAGCGAAAAAACCAGCCAACTACCGGCCGATGCGACTGTCGAACCTGCCAAGAAAGAAAAAACGTCCTCGTCGGTCGGGACCATCGAAACGTCAAAGCGTCCGAAAGTTCCGTCGAGCGCTTCGGCTGAAACGGTTCAATCCGTAATAGCCTCGCCGCTGTTAGAACCGGTCTCGGCGACTCCGCTAATGTTCTCAGCCACCTCGGCGGTGTTGGCTTCGGCGATGAAGATCCCCGCGTTTGCGCTGCCGATCCAAATTGCTCCTGAAGCGATCATCGCTGAAGATCAGAATCTGTCCGAGGCTCGAACAGATCGTAAGCCCATCACCTTCTCGCTCGTTGCCTCTGAGCCGCGAAGGGCGCTCGCTTTCAAAACCGTTAGACCCGTCGATAGCGCTTCGATCATCTTATCGGCCCACACCGCCGCCAAAACAACACAACCTATTGATCAAATTTATAAAAATGCCCAAAGCTACGGTCCTGTGACCGCTAACGAGCGCCTTTGGGAAATTGCCGCTCGGGTACGGCCTGATCCGAGTATTAGCAAAGACGCGATGATGCGCGCGTTGTTTCTGGAAAATCCCAAAGCGTTTGCTAAATCGGGTATGGATCAAATGAAAGTAGGGGCGGTCTTACGGATCCCTGGTTTGGCGGAGATCGTGAAACACACGGGGTCCAAGGAGGCAAAACAGTTGTTGGAACAACGTAAGAATCTTGAGATTCAATCTCCTGTTTCATCTACTCCGACTATTGCCAATTAAAATCATTGGTCGATAGGCTTTGAATGAGAGTGTTATTGAAGGCGAGCAACAGCTTTAGGAATGCAAGCTAGCGGTTTGCTTTAGTAGTAAGAACAGAGAGTATGACTACACCAGAATTTATTGCAGACCGTGTGGGGTGATGGACTCTTTGACCGCTGCTACTACTAGCGGAGGACACCACGATGCCAACCTCGAAAGAAACCGCCCGACAGGTGCTCGACCGCTTGCCAGATCAGGCAAGCTGGGACGACATCCTCTATGAGCTGTACGCCAAGCAGAAGATCGAAGCCGGCTTAGCCGATGCCGCTGAAGGAAAGACCGTCGCTCACGAGGACGCGAAGCAGCACTTGCTGAATGGCTGAGCTGCGTTCCGATTCCCGGATTATAGTCCCGCATGTAGTTGTAATGCAGTCCGGATTCGGCATCGTAATACTGGCCGTGAAAGCGGATACGTTATGGGTTACGCTTATTCGAGTAAGCAAACCCTACCGCAAACCCAAATGGAAACACCACAAACATCTTGATTGTCGATAAAATTGAAACTGCCAGGAGCACGGAAGGCGCGAGCCGCAGTGTCGCATCCAGAACCACCCACACATCCACGATAAGCATCGCAAGCGCACCGCAGAATACTGCTTCTACCCGATGCACGAAAAACGCTAGAAGCGATGCAGCGATGTAAGGAGCGCAATTCCAAGCTATCGCACCTAACTCACTGTGACGCAAAAACCATAACATAAGCACAACCCCGGTGAGAGAAATAACATGCGTCAGTCGCTTTATCATTTTTCATTCTCCTCGGGCTCTTAATTCAAGCTGCCTACTCCAGGATAAATGTCGGGGTTAACTCCACACTCCGTGAAACACAGTATATGATAGTCATCAATTTCCTTGTCAGTTAGGCATCCATCGTTACAATCCAACTTGCGTTTTTCGTGCGCCGTATTATCTTCCCGAATTAAACACCTTCGCACACACTGAAGATTTTCCGGCGTGGTCGTTGGATCGCGTTTGAACAACGGATTGATGTCCGCTGTTTTACAGATAAGCGGCGCGGGCCAACAGTAGTAAAAGCAACCGTATTTATTACACTGTTGGCTGTAGTACTCGCAAATCGATTGATTCGGCTTACCACTCGATCCCAATAACCCCATCGGATCAGTGAATCGCAGCGGATTGTTATTGGCGTAACTGAAAGTGTTCATGCCGCCCAGCAACCCGATGGGATCGGACTGCACATAGCGTCCCGTGCTGGGATCGTAGTCCCGGAAATAGTTGTAATGCAGGCCGGACTCTTGATCGTAATACTGGCCGGGAAATCAGTTACCCGGCGCGGAGCGGTCATCAACTCGCTGATTTTTCAGTGCAGTCAGCCGGTTGGCAGCAGATTGGCCCAGTTTGACAGACTGCAACGGTGATGACCGACCTACCTAATTTCAAAACTTTGGAACGCCAATGAGATAGCCAAGGTGATCACAATTTGTGATCACCTCGTCAGGCTGAAGTTTTCTAAGGTGCTGCCGCTGGCCTTTACCGAGCATGGGGCGATGATGGCGGGCTTCGTGCTCAATACCCCGCAAGCCAGCGAGATGAGCGTGTATGTGGTGCGCGCCTTCGTCCATTTGCGGCAACTGGCCGTCTCCAATCAGCGGCTGGCGGCTAAGCTCG
>ERZ761607.1156-NODE-1156-length-35002-cov-15.083813_pt1 | contig 35002 bp, 30 predicted proteins | sample MGYA00511164_ERZ761607 | MGnify/ENA primary metagenome ERZ761607 (study PRJEB28899, sample SAMN02445080) | bioreactor sludge metagenome | biome: EBPR sludge | place: Australia: Brisbane, Thorneside Wastewater Treatment Plant | collected 2011-06-22 ... | reverse complement strand
TGCGCACCGCGTCGTCGGCGGTGTAGCAGCCGGCGGTGTTCGGGAGGATGGTGAACTTCTCCGGCGGCAGCACGTCGAGCAGATTGGGTTCGCCCGGGTTCTGGCCGATATTTGTGCGGCGGATGGCGACGGTGACGATGTCGGCGCCGCTGGCGTCGATGGCTTCGCGCGTCTCGGCAAAGTCCTTGTACTTGCCGGTGCCGACGAGCAAGCGCGAACCGTAGGCCTTGCCGGCGATGACCAAGGGGTCGTTCATGATGGTATGAGCCTGTGCTGTTCCGTATTGTGGGGATGCGCGCGAGTGGCGCGCCTGGATCTTGTCGTGATCGCCGCGCCGGGCTCAGCCGCCGCCGACCGCGACGACAATTTCGAGCCTGTCGCCGTCGGCGAGTTTCACCTCTGCGTGACGAGCCTTGGGCACGATCTCGCCGTTGCGCTCGACCGCGAGGCGCTTGCCGGCGAGCCCGCGGGCCTCGAGCAGGGTGAGCACGGTGAGATCGGGAGCCAGCATCTCGGGCTGGCCGTTGAGGATGACCTGGATCATGGTGTTCGGAGGTATCGGCGGGCAAAAATCTTATCACGCCAGCGCGTTTGACTTTTGGCTGGCCCGGCGCTAACTTCCATCCACCTAGCGCCGATTTGATCAACAGCTTGCGGGCGCTCAACAAATACGGCTAAAGCGAGGGCACCCAGTCCGCGTTTGCAGCCGGCTGGGTTTTTTGTTTTGCAGATGACGAAAATGATCGCACCCCAATCGGTCGGCGTGGTCACGCCGCAGCGGGCCGAGTTCACCACGCCGCTTGCGCTGCGCGGCGGCGGCACGCTGGACAGCTACCACCTCATCTACGAGACCTACGGCACGCTCAATGCCGAGCGCAGCAACGCGGTGCTGGTATGCCATGCATTGTCGGGTTCGCACCATGTTGCCGGCACCTACGCCGACGCGCCGCACAATGTCGGCTGGTGGGACAACCTGGTCGGTCCGGGCAAGCCGCTCGACACGCGCAAGTTCTTCGTCATCGGGGTGAATAACCTCGGTGGCTGCTACGGCTCGTCCGGCCCCAACCAGATCAACCCCGCCACCGGCAAGCTGTGGGGCGCAGACTTCCCCTTCGTCACCGTCGAGGACTGGGTGGAGTCGCAGGCTCACCTGGCCGACCAGCTCGGCATCCGCCGCTTCGCCGCGGTGGTGGGCGGCTCGCTCGGTGGCATGCAGGCGATGTCGTGGGCGCTGCAGTATCCCGAGCGCGTCGGCCATGTGGCGGTGATCGCCGCCGCACCCAAGCTCACCGCGCAGAACATCGCCTTCAACGAGGTGGCGCGCCAGGCCATCCTGACCGACCCCGAGTTCCACGGCGGCCACTACTACGAGCACGGCGTGGTGCCGGCGCGCGGGCTCAAGCTGGCGCGCATGGTGGGCCACATCACCTACCTGTCCGACGACTCGATGGCGGAGAAATTCGGCCGCAGCCTGCGCCACGGCCGCAACACCTACAGCTACGACGTCGAGTTCGAGATCGAGTCCTACCTGCGCTACCAGGGCGACAAGTTCGCCGGCTACTTCGACGCCAACACCTACCTGCTGACCACCAAGGCGCTCGACTACTTCGACCCCGCCTTCGAGTACGGCGGCAACCTGCCCGCCGCGCTCGCCCGCGCCAGCGCCGACTTCCTGGTGGTGTCCTTCACCACCGACTGGCGCTTCTCGCCCGAGCGCTCGCGCGAGATCGTCTACGCGCTGCTGCACAACAAGCGCAACGTCAGCTACGCCGAGATCGACTGCCCGGCCGGCCACGACTCCTTCCTGCTCGACGAGACGCGCTACCACAAGCTGCTGTCGGCCTGGTTCGACCGCATAGAGGTATAAGATGACTGCGTACCGCTACGACTACGACGTGATCACCCAGTGGATCGAGCCCGGCGAGAAAGTGCTCGACCTCGGCTGCGGCGACGGCGAACTGCTGCGTCACCTGATGGAGGTCCGCCAGGTCCAGGGCTATGGCGTGGAGAACGACCCCGACAAGCTGCTCGGCAGCGTGAGGAACGGGGTGAATGTGATCCAGATGGACCTGGAAAAAGGCCTCGTCGGGCTCGAAGACGGCTTCTTCGACCACGTCATCATGAGTCTGTCGCTACAGGCCATGCACAACACCCAGGGCATCCTGCGCGAAATGCTGCGCGTGGGCCGCGAGGCGGTGGTGAGCTTTCCCAACTTCGGCTACTGGCGCCACCGCCAGAGCATCCTGAACGGCCGCATGCCGGTATCGGAGAGCCTGCCGCACCAGTGGTTCAACACGCCCAACGTGCGCTTCTTCACCATCGCCGACTTCGACGCCCTGTGCGAGATCAATGGCATCGCGGTGCGCGAGCGCCTGGCCTTCGACGAGGGCAAGCTGGTGCTGGAGGAACCCAACTTCCTCGCCAGTGTTGCGGTCTACCGGCTCGGCCTCGAGCGCTGAAACGAACTGCGGGGGCAGCCGCCCCCGCAGTTCCCTACCCGCAGCAGCCGGGTGACCTGTCGTTCAGCCCACCACGAACGAAACGACGTCGACACGAACGGCAGGACGGTCAAGCGCCGCCGCAACGACGACGGCAAACTTCTTGGCCCATTCGGCGCCCTGCTCGAAACGGCTCTCGCCGCCGTACTTGGCCACGTTGAGGATCATGTCGAGCACGAGCACCTTGCCCATCGGGTTCGACGGCGTACATTCGAGCGCCTCGAACTCCTTGGCCAACCAGCCACGCGCCTGATCCTTGGTCACGGCGGCAACCTCGCTCTCGTGCAACGAGAACTCATACTCACGCTCGGCGCCGAAAACGACGGTCACGTTATAGGACATGCAGACTTCCTCCTCGAAGCATTGGGTTCGACTGCGCGCATTGTTGGGGCAGATCGCCCCTGATTGCAAGAAAAGTACGGAATTGTGTTGACCTTGTCCGCTTCCGCCCTCCGCGGGTAACAGCCACCCCTTCATCGGCACGCTCTGGCAAACTGCCGGCGGGCGCATACGCGCCCCACCCGAAGACGCCCTCTAGCCGCCATGCCGCATCAAACCCCGGACCCCTCGCTGCCCGCCGAGCTGCAGATCGCCTACCTGGGCGGCGTGCTCGACCACCTGCCGCAAGGCATCAGCGTGTTCGACGCCGAACTGAAGCTGCTGTACTGGAATGCCCACTTTCTCGAGGTGCTCGACCTGCCCGCCGACGCGGTCCATGCCGGCGTACCGTTCGAGGATCTGATCATGTTCCCGGCTTCGCGCGGCGAGTACGGCCCCGGCGACCCGGTCGAACATGTGCGGGCGCGCAAGGCACTGGCGCTGCGCTTCGAAGCACATCGTTTCGAGCGCACCCGGCCCAACGGACGTACCCACCTGGTCTCGGGCGAACCCCTGCTGATCGACGGCCAGTTGGCCGGCTTCATCACGACCTACACCGACATCACCGACCGCAAGCGGATGGAAGAGGCGCTGCAGATCAGCCATGCCCGCCTCAGGAGCATCATCGACAACATTCCCGGCGGCGTCACGCTGTTCGACGACAACCTGCAGCTGCTCGCGTGCAACGATATGCTGCGCCGACTGCTCGATTTCCCAGACGCCCTGTTCGCCAATGGCCTGCCCTCGCTCGAGACGCTGTTCCGCTTCAACGCCGAACGCGGCGAGTACGGACCTGGCGACCCCGAGATCATCGTACGCGACCTGCTGGCGCGCGCGCGCCAGCGCATTCCGCACATCTTCGAGCGCGTGCGCCCGGATGGCACCGTGCTGCTGATCCAGGGCCAGGCACTGCAGGATGGCAGCTTCGTCACCGTCTATACGGACATCACCGAGCTGCGCCGGGCCGAGGAGCGCCTGAACCATCTCGCCCACCACGACCCGCTCACCGGGCTCGCCAATCGCCTCACGCTCGACGAACACATGCGCATGCGGGTCGCCGAGAGCACGCGCGACCAGCGCCGCTTTGCCGTGCTCTTCCTCGACCTCGACCGCTTCAAGACCATCAACGACTCCCTCGGCCACCAGATGGGCGATGCCTTGCTGGTGATGGTTGGTCGTCGCCTGCACGCCGCGGTGCGACAGACTGATCTCGTCGCGCGCCTGGGGGGCGACGAGTTCGTCGTCGTACTGAGCGCGGTCGAGCAGGAAGCAAGCATCGCCCACGTCGCGGCGAAGATCCTTACCGCGCTCTCCGCGCCCTACGTCGTCAATGGCGAAGTGCTGCACGCGCCACCCTCGATCGGCATCAGCGTGTTCCCAGACGACGCACAGGACGCGGTCTCGCTGCTGCGTAACGCCGACACCGCCATGTACCACGCCAAGGCCCAGGGGAGGGCCAACTACCAGTTCTACTCCGAAGAGCTCAACCGCTCGGCGATGGCACGCCTCGATCTCGAGCGCAAACTGCGCAACGCCGCTGCAGGCGGTGAGTTCGAGCTCTGGTACCAACCCCAGTACCGCGCGTGCGACGGCCAGGCGATCGGCGTCGAGGCCTTGCTGCGCTGGCGCCACCCTCAGGACGGATTGATCCCACCCGACCGCTTCATCCCCATCTGCGAAGACAACGGGATGATCCTCGACATCGGCCGCTGGGTCATGGAGAAAGCCTGCGCTCAGCTCGCAAGCTGGCGCAACGCCGGGCTTGCGCCACTGCGCATGGCGATCAATGTCTCTGCCCGCCAGCTGCGCGACACGCGCATCATCGATCTGCTCAGGGCGCAGATCGAGCGTCACGGCATCGGATCGGGCGAACTCGAGTTCGAGGTCACCGAGAGCAGCGTGATGGAGCGGCCCGACGAAGCCGCTTTCATCCTCGGGCGGATCAAGGCGCTCGGTGTCAGCCTGGCGATCGACGACTTCGGCACGGGGCATTCCTCGCTCGCCTACCTCAAGCGCTTCCCGCTCGACCGCCTGAAGATCGACCGCTCCTTCGTATCGGACATCGAGCACGATTGCAACGACGCGGCCATCGTCTCCGCAGCCATCTCGCTCGCCCATGGGCTCGGCCTCGAGGTCGTCGCCGAGGGCGTGGAGTCCGCCGTGCAGTGGGCGCAGCTGAAGGCACTTGGCTGCGACGAGCTGCAGGGCTATCACTTCTCGCGCCCGTTGCCGGCCGAGCAGCTCGAACCGCTGCTGCGCGCCGCGCTCAACCTGCCTGCAGCCGGGGCGACACCTGCTGACCCCCAGGATCCCGCATGCCCCTAGCCCGTCCCGCCTGGCTCACCGCCCTGCTCAACCGGCGGATGCTGATCTGCATCTTCACCGGCTTCGCTTCGGGCCTGCCACTCTATCTGCTGCTCAACCTGGTGCCGGCCTGGCTCAAGACCGAGGGCCTGTCGCTGAGGGCGATCGGCGCCTTCGCACTGATCCAGTTCCCCTACACCTGGAAGTTCCTGTGGGCGCCCCTGCTCGATCGCTACGGCATCCTGCCCTGGCTGGGGCGGCGGCGCAGCTGGATGTTCGTCTCCCAGCTCGGCCTGCTCGCGTCCATCGCCTGGCTCGGCCAGCTCTCCCCGGTCGACCACCTGGCGCTGGTGGTCGGCCTCACCGCCGCGCTGGCACTGCTGTCGGCGACCCAGGACATCGCGCTCGACGCCTTCCGCCGCGAGATCCTGCCCGACGCCGAGTTGGGGCTGGGCAACGCGATCCACGTCAACGCCTACCGCATTGCCGGCCTCGTACCGGGCTCGCTGTCGCTGATCCTGGCCGACCATCTGCCGTGGAGCCAGGTGTTCGTGATCACGGCTGCGTTCATGATCCCCGGCCTGGCGATGACGCTGCTGGTGAAGGAGCCGCTCGCCGCCGCCGGCACGCCGCGCACGCTGCGCGACGCCGTGGTCGAGCCCTTCCGCGAGTTCTTCGGCCGCCACGGCGTGCAATCGGCGCTGCTGGTGCTCGCCTTCCTGTTCTTCTACAAGCTCGGCGACTCGCTGTGCACCGCGCTCGCCACGCCCTTCTACCTCGACATGGGCTACAGCAAGACCGAGATCGGCGTCATCGCCAAGAACGCCGGGCTGTGGCCGATGGTGATCGGCGGCATCCTCGGCGGCATCTGGATGCTCAAGCTCGGCATCAACCGCGCGCTGTGGATCTTCGGCGTTGTGCAGTTCGTCACCATCCTCGGCTTCGTCTGGATGGCCTGGCTGGGCCCGGGCGAGTCCACGCCGGCACGGCTGGTGGTGCTCGCCACGGTGATCGCCGGCGAGGCGATCGGCGCCGGGCTGGGCACCACCGCCTTCGTCGCCTTCATGGCGCGCAGCACGCATCCGGCCTACACGGCCACCCAACTGGCGCTGTTCACCAGCCTGATGGCGGTGCCGCGCACCTTCATCAACGCCACCGCCGGCTGGCTGGTCGAAGCGCTGGGCTGGACCAACTTCTTCTGGCTGTGCTTTGCGCTTGCGGTGCCGGGCATGCTGCTGCTGTTCAAGGTCGCGCCCTGGCACGGCGATCGCAGCCCGCGCACGGAAGCCGCCACCGCCTGAAGCCACCGTGACGTCCGTGCGCCTCCCCTCCCGTCTCGGCGAGTTCCTCGCTGGCTGTCGTGACGAATCGCCGCTGCTGCTGGGCGTGGCGCCCTTCGGCATGATCTACGGCATCGCCGCACTCGCCGCCGGCGTGCCGGCCTGGATCGCGCAGCTGGCCTCGGCGGTGGTCTTTGCCGGCGCCGCCCAGCTCGTCATCGTACAGATGCTGGCAGCGGGCGCAGGCTTCGTGCCGATCGCGCTCACCTCCGGCCTGCTCAACCTGCGCCACATGCTCTATAGCGCCTCGATGGCGGAATACGTGCGCCACCTGCCGCGGCGCTGGCGCCTGTTGCTCGCCTACGTGCTTACCGACGAGGCCTATGCGGTGGCCGTGCTGCGCTACCAGCGCCGCGACGCGCCGCCAGCGGACGCGCCCGACTACCGCCACTGGTACTTCCTTGGCGCCGGCTTCACGCTTTGGGTGGGCTGGCAGCTGTCGACCGCCGTCGGCCTGGTGTTCGGCGCTACCATCCCGCCCGAGTGGGAGCTGGACTTCGCCGTGCCGCTCACCTTCATCGCCCTGCTCACCTTGCTGCTGCGCGAGCGTGCCGGCCAGGCCGCCGCCGTGGTGGCCGGTGCGGGGGCGCTGCTATTCGCCGCCCTGCCCTACAAGCTTGGCCTGGTGGCGGCGATCCTGCTCGGCCTGGTGGCCGGGGCATGGACGGTGCATCGGCTGGAGCGCGCACGATGAGCACCACCGGCCTGCTCCTGCTGCTCGGCGTCGTCGGCGTGCTCACCTACCTCTATCGCTACGCAATGATCGGCCTCTTTGCCAGCCGCAGCCTGCCCGGCTGGCTGCATGCGCTGTGCCGCCACATCGCACCGGCGAGCTTCGCTGCACTGACCGCAAGCGCACTCTTCGTCACCGCCGGCGAAGTCACATTTGCCTTCGACACGCCGCGCCCTTGGGCGGCTCTGGTCGCCGTGCTGGTGGCCTGGTGCACCCGTAACGTGCTTGCGACCATCGCCGCCGGCATGGCCGCGCTATACCTTTTCAAGTTCCTCGCCAGCCTGCTGCTCGCCGGCTGATCCCCACCCGACCCAACAGCCATTCATGACCGCACAGCCCCTGATCGACGCAGCCCGCAGCCTCTCTGCGCGGGTAGATGCGATGCGCTTCGCGCCCCCCGTCAGCCATGTCTACAACCCGCTCGACTACGCCTGGGCGGTGCACCAGCGCTACCTCGAGCGCTTCGGCAGCGGCCGCAAGCGCGTCGTCTTCGTCGGCATGAACCCCGGGCCCTTCGGCATGGCCCAGATCGGTGTGCCCTTCGGCGAGATCGCCAGCGCGCGCGACTGGCTCGGCCTGGAAGGCCCGGTCGGCCAGCCGCGCGAGACCAACCCCAAGCGCCCGGTCGAGGGCTTCGCCTGCGCGCGCTCGGAGGTCAGCGGCCAGCGCCTGTGGGGGCTGTTCCGCACCCGCTTCGGCACCCCCGAGGCCTTCTTCGCCGAACACTTCGTCGCCAACTACTGCCCGCTCGCCTTCTTCGAGGGCGGTCGCAACCTCACCCCAGACAAGCTGCCGGCGGCCGAACAGCGCCCCTTGCTGCAAGCCTGCGACGAACATCTGCGTACCCTTGTCGACACCCTCCAGCCCGAATGGGTGATCGGCATCGGCAACTGGGCGGAGAAGCGTGCCAGCGAGGCACTCGCCGGCACGGCAGGGCTCAGGTTCGGCCGTATCCTGCACCCCAGCCCGGCCAGCCCCGCCGCCAACCGCGGCTGGGCCGAGGCAGCAACGCGGCAACTGCAGACACTGGGAATCTGGGCCAACTGATCACGAACCGGCAAGGCTGCGCAAGCCAAAGGCCGGCGCAGCATGGTCATTCAAGGCGCCAGCGGCAACCTCAGCAGCGCCCGCACCCCCCCCGATGGCGAGGGCTCGAGCACGACCTCCCCTCCATACAGGCGGGCGAGGTCGCGCACGATCGCCAACCCCAGGCCCGAGCCGTCAACCTGTTCGTCGAGACGCACACCACGGCCGAACACCGCCTCGCGCACGGCTGCCGGCAGGCCAGGTCCATCGTCGTCGATGCAGACCTGTAACTGCCCCCCGTGCTCGGACGCGCTGAGCTCGACGCGCGTCTTCGCCCATTTGCAGGCGTTATCGAGCAGGTTGCCCAACATCTCCTGCAGGTCCTGTGCCTCACCGCGGAAAGCGAGCGAATCGGAACACGCCAGCAGTTGCAGCCGCAGATCACGTTCGGCATACACCTTCGCCATCAGGCGCTGCAGCCCCTCCAGTACAGGGCGCATGGGCGTGCGCTGCCCAGGAACGCCAACGGCTGCTGCTGCACGCGAACGCGCCAGGTGGTAATCGACTTGGGTTCGGGCAAGTCCGACCTGCTCACGGACGAGGCGGGCAAGCCCCCCATCGGCCGTATCGGCGGCGTTCGCAAGAACGGTGAGCGGGGTCTTGACCGCGTGGGCGAGGTTGCCGGCTTGGGTACGCGCCCGCGACACGAGCTCCGCATTGCGCGCGAGCACGGCGTTGAACTCGTCGACCAGAGGTTGGATCTCGACTGGGTAGCGGCCATCGATCGCTGCGCTGCGCCCATCGCGGACCGCCGCCAGGGCTTCCCTCAGGCGCTGCAACGGACGTAGGCCGAGGCCGACCTGTACGACGACGGCGAACGCCAGCCCCAGGACGAGTAGCGCCAACGCAACGGCAAGAAGCCGGTTCAAGCGCATCACCGGTGCATCGACGAAAGCCGCGTTGGCGGCGACGATCAAGCGCAGCGGGGCATCTGGAGTCGCTGCCGGCCTCAGTACACGCTCGATCATGCGTAGCGGCTCACCGTCAGGCCCTTCGACACGATGTACATGGACCTCGCCATCGACAAGCTCGTCACCGGGGACGAACAGCACCACGTCCCACAGCGAGCGCGAGCGCAGCAGGCCGCGCCCCTCCGCAGTCAGATCATCGATCTGCCAGTACAGCCCCGAGTAAGGCCGTGCAAAGCGCGGGTCGCCAAGCGCCATGCGCAGAGCGGCACGGCCGGTGGCATCCACCTCAAGCTGGGCCGCCAGTTGATCGAGATGAGCGCTCAGTTCCACGTGGAACTGCCGCTCCACATGTTCGTGGAAGAGGCGTGCAAGGCCCCAGCCGGCAACAAGCACCGCCACGCTCGCCCACATCAGGGTGCCAACCAGCAGCCGCAGACGAAGGGAATCCCGCCAGACGGGCCGGACAGGCGTCATGGCGGACACACGAGCCGATAGCCCAGGCCACGCACGGTCTCGATCAGCTCGGGCGGCAGCTTCTTGCGCAGGCGGGCGACGAAGACCTCGATGGTGTTCGAGTCGCGATCATGGTCCTGGGCGTAGATATGCTCGGTAAGCTCGGTGCGCGACACCACCTCGCCGCGGTGGTGCATCAGGTAAGCGAGCACGCGGAACTCGTGGCTGGTGAGGCCAAGCAGCTGGCCGTCCACCGTGACCCGCCCGCCACGGGTGTCGACGACCACCGCACCGCAGCGCAGCTCGGGGCTCGCCTGCCCTGCCGCACGGCGGATGAGCGCACGCACGCGGGCGAGCAGCTCTTCCATATGAAAGGGCTTGGTCAGGTAGTCGTCGGCACCGGCGTCAATTCCGGCCACCTTCTCGTGCCAGTCACCACGCGCGGTCAGGATCAGCACCGGCATACCCACGCTGGCCGCGCGCCAGCGCTTGAGCACGCTCAGTCCATCGACCTGGGGCAGGCCGAGATCGAGCACCACGGCATCGTAGGCCTCGACCTCCCCCATGAAGCTCGCCTCGCGGCCATCGGCCGCACTATCTACCACATACCCCGCCGCCTCCAACGCAGCACGCAGCTGCGCGTTCAGAAGGGGTTCGTCTTCCACGACCAGGATGCGCATCAGCGTCTCTCACCGTGACCGCGCTCGGGCCTGACATCGCGCCCCTTGAGCTTGAGCAGGGTACCGTCACGGGCGTCGAGTTCGAGCTCGAGCATCTCGCCACCGCCTCGCAGCAGCTTGAGCTCATACACCCAGCGCCCGTCCTCACGCTCGAGCTCGACCTCCAGCACCTGCCCCGGATAAGTGAGCTCGACCTGCTCAAGCAACACGCGTAGCGGCATCACCTCGCCGGCCTCGAAGGCACGCCGCGCGCGCTCATGGTCGTCACGCCCGTCGGCCCTGCCGGCGGGCGCCACGGCAAGCGCGGCACAGCCGAGGCCGACCGCCAGCAGGCGATGTCCAAGCTGGCGCCGGGTGATGTCTACTGCTGCCATGGTGCCGCCCTCTCCCTATGCACGCAGTTCGGCCATCAAACGACCGAGGTCGATGCTGCGCGCCTGCTCGGCGATCGCAGGGGCATGACTCGACTGCAGCCCCCTGGCCTGGTCGTAGAGGCTGGCGAAGGTCTGCTTGAGCATCTCCGCATCCAGGGTCCGGCCGCTGCCGTAATAGCGCTGCGCCACCTTGCCAATGGCCCAGGTGGTGGCAAAGGAGAAGCCGGAGCCTGCGACCTGGCTGCCGATGGCACGGCCTGCGCCGCCAAACACCTTGCCAAGGACACCGCCAAGCAGCTTGCGGCCGAACTGCTCGACGTACTGCCCGGTCATGCCCACGCCGAGGGTGGCGAGAAAATCGCGGATGTGGCCACGGTCGAGCTCGTAGCCATGCGCCTTGCCGATGCGATACACGAGGCGGATCTGCAACGGGATGATCGCCATCGAGGCCATCGACTGCGGCAGCAGTTCGAGCGCGCCGTTGAGGATGGCGGCGTTGAGCGTCATGCGCTCGAGTTCGGCCGCATCCGGAACCACGGACGCGGCAACCCTTGGCGTAGCGCTGGGGACCACATCGTAGCCGGGCAGGACACCTTCGAGCGGTGCATCGGCCACCGCCTCCGCCTGCAAGACACTTTGCTGCGCAGCAGCAGCCTCCAGGCCCAGCGCCGCAGCCAGGCGCGCGAGGAAGGCGCGCTCGTCCGCGTCATGGCTACCGTCGGCCTCGCACACCCCAAGCGCGAGCTCGAACGCAAGCTGGCGCAAGCCAGGCTCGGAGAGTGCAGCAACCGCCTCCTCCAGGACGACACGCCCGAGCAGCACGTCCTGGTACAGCGCAATGAAGTCGATCTGTGTCTCACGGCTCAACGACTCGGCGACCTTGCGCACGTGCTCGCGCTCGTCGGCGCTCTGGTGACCATCTGCAAAGGCCGCCATCAGGCAGATGGCGACGAGGGAACGGGTCTGCTCGGGATTCATGAGGGCTCCTGGAAGGATCGCGGACGTCGGTACTGCCGTCGCAGGGGCACGGCGGCATCATCAGGCAGCGAGATTATGCGCCTGCACCTGAACGCTGGATGAATGGTCGACGGGTCTGCGGCCGGCGACGGGTCTGACTGAGCAACACGAAGCCGCAGCCGCCGCTGACGACTGCGGAATTGGCGATAATCCTGCCCTCGGAGCAACCGGACGCAGGCCATGATCCGCATCGGCATAGACCTCGGCGGCACCAAGATCGAACTCGTCGCGCTTGCCGACGATGGCCAGGTCCTGTGGCGCCAACGCATCCCCACCCCGCAGGGCGACTATGCGGCGACCCTGCACGCCATCGCCGACCTGGTACGCCAGGCCGAAAACGCAACGGGCGCCACAGCCACGGTGGGTATCGGCACCCCCGGCTCGCCCTCGCACCCTAGCGGCCTGATCCGCAACGCCAACTCGACCTGCCTCAATGGCCGCCCGCTGCAGGACGACCTGCAGGCCCTGCTCGGGCGCGAGATCCGCCTCGCCAACGACGCCAACTGCCTGGCGATGTCGGAAGCGACCGACGGTGCGGGAGCGGGCGCCGGTACGGTGTTCGCCGCCATCCTGGGCACCGGCGTAGGGGGCGGCATCGTGGTCGATGGTCGCCTGCTCGTCGGCGCCAACGCCGTCGCCGGTGAGTGGGGGCACAACCCGCTGCCGCTGCCCACGGCCATCGACCTGCCCCTGCCAGACTGTTACTGCGGTCGCCACGGCTGCATCGAAGCCTACCTGTCGGGCCCCGGCATGGCGGCGGACCACCTGCGCCACCACGGCCAGACATTGGAAGCGGCCGCCATCGCCCGCAACGCCCAGGCGGGAGACGAGGCCTGCACGGCGACGCTGGCGCGCTTCGAGGCGCGCCTGGCGCGCGCGCTGGCCGGGGTGATCAACCTGCTCGACCCGGACGTGATCGTGCTCGGCGGCGGCCTGTCCGGCATCGCACGCCTGTACGACAACGTCCCGCGGCTGTGGATACCGCACGTGTTCTCGGACCACATTGCCACCCGCCTGCTGCCGGCCCGCCACGGCGATGCCTCCGGCGTGCGCGGCGCAGCCTGGTTATGGCCGGCCACGCGTCGGGTCTGATCGGGCTGCGCCTGCAACTCATGTGGCAGGGAAGCCGGCAAGCAGCGCATCGATATCGACGGCATCGATCTGCGCCTCGGTCATGAAGCGGCGTGCATAGACAAGATGGCTTCCGGAGCGCAGGAAGAGCGCGAACAGGCCAGGATCGACATGGCCCTCCCGCGCCATGCGCGCCATGATGGCAAGCGCTTCGGACAGGGTCTTGCCCGCCTTGTAGGGCCGGTCACGCGCGGTCAGAGCCTCGAAGATGTCGGCGACCGCGATCATGCGCGCCGGCAGGCTCATCTGCGTACCATCCAGGCCCTTGGGGTAACCGCTCCCGTCCATCTTCTCGTGGTGCGAGGCCGCCACTTCGGGCACCTCTACCAGATGCCGCGGCCAGGGTAGCTGGCGCAGCATGATCTCGGTACGGATGATGTGGGCGTTGATCAGGTAGCGCTCCTCGTCGGTGAGCGTGCCGTAGCGCACGCCGAGGTTGTGCAGCTCACCGAGGTCGAGCTGCCAGTGCGGCGCTTGCATGCGGAACCCCCAGGGGTTGCCTTCCTCGAAGCGATCCTCGGGGCGACGCGGGACGCGGTGCTCAGCGCGATCGGCGAGCACCGGTTCGGCGCATGGCAAGGCGACCTCGCCCTCGGCAAGCTTGCGCGCCAGCTCTTCGCCCGACACGCCAAGACGGTCATCGAGCGTTCTCGTCCAGGTGCGCCCGGCGATGCGATGCAGGCGCGCGACGTCGGCCTCGGCCATCGCCTCGACACCCTGGTTGCAGCGCGCGACGAAGGCAAACTCCTCGTCGAGCACGGCGAGTTCCGCATCGCAACGGCGTCGCCGCTCGGCGGCCTCGGCGCCGGCAATAATGTCCTGCAGGCAGCGCAGCTCCGCCTCGCGCTTGAGCACCTCGAAGCGCATGCGCACCTCGTGGATGCGGTCATAGAGTGCGTGCAGCTTGGTCGCCTTCTCGACCACATACTCGGGCGTGGTGATCTTGCCGCAATCGTGCAGCCAGGCGGCGATACGCAAGGTTTCCCAGCCACCTTCATCGAGGCTGAAACCAGCGTAGGGGCCGCTGCGCGCATCGCAGGCGGCCTGGGCAAGGAGACGCGCCAGCTCGGGCACCCGCGCACAGTGGCCGCCCGTGTGCTGGCTCTTGGCGTCAATGGCTCCCGCGACCATCCGCACCAGCGCCTCGAACAGCGCCTTCTGGGCGGCGATCAGCGCCCTCGCCTCCAGCGTCACTGCAGCCAGCCCAGACAGCGCACCGATGAAGGCGAGCCGGTCATCGTCGGCGGGTGCATCGAGCAGCAGCAGCATCGCCCCCACCAGTTCATCCTGGCGGTTGAGCAAGGGCACCGCTATTGCGTGCGATACCCCGAGCGCCGTGGCCTGCGCCTGCAGGCCGAGCGCCTCCAGGTCGTGCGTGGTGAGTGCGGCAGCGCGCGGCGCGCTGGCAGCGAGCGCCGCCGTCATCAACGGGCCGACGCTGCCGAGCGCACGTGCCGCAACCATCGACCGCCCTTGCGCACGTGCCTGCCCAGGCTGCCCGGCCTCGGCGTCCGTCGCCGCCCACGGCGCGGTCTCCGGCAGGGGGCGGCCTTCGCCATCGAGGGTCACGGCCGGCGCGAGGTGCCCGTCCGCAGCGAGATAGAGCACGCCGCCCTGCGCGCGCGTTGCCGACAAGGTCTCACCGAGCAGGCGTGGCAGCAAGCTGTCGAAATCAGGCTCGCCCGCCACCACCGTGTTCAGTTCCAGGAAGCGACGAATGGTGAGCCGCATCCCGTCCATGGTGTCGCCCAGTACCGCCACCTCACGGATACGCGAACGCGGCACCCCGACCTGGCCGAAGTTGAAGCGGCGGATGGCTTCGGCCTCGGTTGCCAGGACACGCAGCGGACGGGCTATCTGCCGTGCCAGGGCCCAGGTCAGCGGTACCGCAATCAACAGCACGAGCGCAGTCACCATCAGCGCGGCGTCGCGTTGCCGATGCGCGAGCGCCATCAGCTCGCGCTCGGGAATGGCGGTGACGATAAGCTGCGCGGCGCTCTCATCCAGCTGCAGCACGGCTGCACTGAGCAGCCAGTTCTCGCCGTCCGCGGCAAAGCTGCGCACCAGATGCCCTTCGGGTGCGGCCAGGGCGGCAGCAACGAGCTTGTCCTGGCCCGCGAAAGCCGGGTGCGCGAGGTCTCCAAGAGTGGGCAGGCCGGGCGCATCGTCCGGGCCCGGCCGTGTGACCATGAGGCTGGTATCGTCCTGAGCCATGACACGCCCGTGCTCATCGACCAGCGCCAGACGCGTGCCGGGCGTGACCCGCTGCCGCATCAGGTCCTCACCCAGGGTGTGCAGCCGGATGTCGGCGCCAACCACCACGTCCTGGCCCACCACCCTGCGGGCAAGTGTTACACCCACCTCACGATCCGAGAAGAACAGATAGGGCGGCGTGACCGACAACTGGCCGGCCTGCGGCGCATGCCTGAACCAGTCGCGGTCGCGAGGATCGAAGTCGCGCGGGTACGTGGGCCGCTCCGATTCGGCAAGCAACGCGAGCCCCTTGTCAAAGTAGAGGTAGCGCCCGCGCATGACACCGCCGTCGCGGTCGATGCTCTGCACCAGGAAGGCCGCATCGGCTGGCGCAGCGAAACGCGCGCGCTCGGCATCGCTCGCCAGGCGGCGAACAAAGAAGAACTGCCCATCACCGTAGCCGACATACACCGAAGACAGCGCCGTCGAGCCCGTCAGCACCGCACGCATCGCCGGCAAGCGACGCAGGCGCTCGTCCAGCGTCCCGGCCTCGGCAAGCTCATCCTCCTGCAGCAGACGCAGCGCCATGTCCGCGGGCCGCAGCAGCAGATGCAGATTGCCACGAACCTCACGGTTGATGCGTAGCGAAAGGTCCTGCGCGACGGATGCCATCATGTCGCGCGCCAGATGCTGGCCGATCACGGCCAACAGCCCCCCCACCAGCAGGACGAGTCCGAGCGCAAGGGCAAGGACATGAGTGTGCAGCGGAAAAGTTCGTCCCATGTGCATGAACCGCTCCTTTTGCAGGCATCGTCGCCCCACTGCGACCCACGGGGCAGCTTGGGCGCACCGAGGCGCAGTAGACATCGCCGCTCATGATGAAGCAATACACCCCACGATGGGGAGCCATGACGACAATAGAACACTGGGGCCCGGGCACGACCGAAGCCACCGCAAGCCCGCTGCCGCGGTCGCAGTCAGACCTCGAGCGGGTCGACGTCGATCTGCCAGCGCAGTTCGCGCGCCGTACGCTGGCGGTAGAGCATCTCGATCCAGCTCAGCAGAAAAGCCTGCAACAGGCCGCGCTGGTCGGCCTCGATCAGTAGCTGCGCGCGCTCGCGGCGGGCCAGCCGCGTCATGCGCATCGGGACCGGGTCGTACAGGCGCAATCCCTCGGGCGCAAGCGCCTCGGCCAGGCGCCGCGCATGGCGCAGGAACTCCACGGCATCGTCGAGCGCGGGCGCGTCGGCGCGCAGCATGGCCTGGTGGGTAAACGGTGGAAAGCCCGCACTGCGCCGCTCCTGAAGCGCCATGCGGGCAAAAGCGTCGAAATCATGGCGGCCAAGGTGCTGGTAGAGCGGGTGTCCCGGGTACTCGGTCTGGATGAGCACCGTTCCGGGCAGAGTGCCGCGGCCGGCGCGCCCGCCCACCTGCATGAGCTGCTGGAACAGGCGCTCCGGGGCGCGGAAATCGGCCGCATGCAGCGACGCGTCGGCGCCGATCACACCGACCAGGGTCAGGCGTGGAAAGTCGTGCCCCTTGGCCATCATCTGGGTGCCGACGAGGATGTCGGCCTCGCCCGCGGCAATGGTATCGAGCAGCTTTTCCCACTGCGCGCGCGTGCGTGCGGCATCACGGTCGACGCGCAGCACACGCGCCTGAGGAAAGCGTTCGGCGAGGCGCGCCTCGATGCGCTGCGTGCCGCGACCGAAAGGCTGGATGTCCTGGTTGCCGCAGCTCGGACAGGCGTGCGGGATCGATCCGTCGCAGCCACAGTGGTGGCAGCGCAGGCGGCGATCGGCAAGATGGACCACAAGGTTGGCCGAGCAGTGCGGACAGCGGCTCACCCAGCCGCAAGACGGGCACGACAGCACCGGGGCATAACCACGGCGATTGAGGAACACCAGGCTTTGCTCGCCACGCTCCAGGCGTTGGCCGATCGCAGCCTGCAGGCCCGGGCTGAGGCCTTCGTCGAGCTTCAGGCGCCGCGTGTCGATGCAGTGTACGGCCGGCAAGGTCGCCGCTACCGCGCGCTGGCTCAGGGTCTGCAACGCATAGCGCTCGCTGCGCGCGTGGTACCAGGTCTCGAGCGAGGGCGTGGCCGACCCCAGCACGATCGGCACGCCGCGCTGCCGCGCGCGCCACACGGCGACGTCGCGCGCCGAATAGCGCACCCCCTCCTGCTGCTTGTAGGACGCATCGTGCTCCTCGTCGACCAGGATCAGGCCCAGCCGCGGCAGCGGTGCGAACACGGCCAGGCGGGTACCTAGGACGATGTCGGCGCGGCCGGTGAGCGCCTGAACGAATCCGCGCGAGCGCGCGCCGTCGGCAAGCGCGGAGTGCAGGCTGACGACGTTGGCGGCGGCAAAGCGCTGCGCGACGCGCTGCTCCAGCTGCGGCGTCAGCGCGATCTCGGGTACCAGCATCAACACCTGCTGACCTTGTGCCAGCGCATGCGCGGCCAGCCTAAGGTACACCTCGGTCTTGCCACTGCCGGTGACGCCATGCAGCAGCCAGGGCCTAAAGCCTGCCCCACCGCCGACGATGGCCTCGATCGCGCGCGCCTGTTCGGCAGTGAGTTCAGGTTGCGCGCCGCTGGCAAGCGCGGCAACACGGCCCTCATCCTGTATTGCAGTCAGCCAGCCACGTCGCAGCACATCGCCCACCGCCTCGCCGCCAGCCATGGCACGGATCACGCTGCGCCGCCATGGCCCAGGTTCGGCAGCGAGCGCCTGCAGCAGCATGAGCGCCTTGCTCGGCCGGCGGGCGTCGGCAAGCGCACGCCGGCCGGCCTCGCCGATCTCGAGCAGGGGGTCCTCGTCGGCGTCGCTCACACCGTCGGCGCGACGCAGGCCAGGCGGCAAGGCCAGTGCAACCACCTCGCCCAGGGGCGCGTGATAGTAGCGTGCAACGAAATCGACCAACGCCAACCAGTCTGCCGGCAGTGCCGGTACCTCGCGCTGGATGTGGTGTACGGTCTTGATGCGTGCTGGTTCGACATCGGCCGTGTTGCCGAGGGCGACGATCAAACCGTTGCGATCGCCGCGCCCGAAGGGCACCTTCACACACCGCCCGACGTCCGCTTCAGTGGCATCTGCCGCAGCGTAATCAAAGACTTGCGGCAGCGGAACGGGCAAGGCAACGCGGACAATGGTCATGGGATGATGGATGACCTTGTAAAAAGGCTTTTGTGTCAGGCGCTTGCAGCACCTTGATGAGACCGGATGGAGAAAACGAAGGTCAAGTCTCTGGGCCAGAATGGCCCTTTTGGCTTGTCCACAAAAGCTGTGGATAAGTTTGTGGGGAACCTGGGTGAATCAGCCCCAAACCTGCGCCACATAAGGCTTTTCGTCACAATGCCTTAACATTGCGCGATTATTTACTCGTTAATTTTCAATAACTTATTGAATGCACCCACAAGCAGCTGCTTAAGCACCCGCCGATGAGGCCGGAACCGCTGGATGTGCATAAGTCAAGCACTTTGCGCGCAATATTGTGCTTGACAGGCGGCGACCTGGACGACCCAAGTCGCCGCCCATGACGGCTTTCAGCCGCGTGCGCGCAGTTCGCGGCTGTAGGCATGCACGGTGTCGACCAGCACGCTGACGCTCTCGGGCGGGGTGTATTGCGAAATGCCATGCCCGAGGTTGAAGACATGGCCAGGGTGGTTGCCGTAGGCATCGAGGATGCGTCGGGTTTCCGCAGCTACGGCGTCGGCGGGCGCGAACAGCACGTTCGGGTCGAGGTTGCCCTGGAGCGCGACCTTGTCGCCGACCAGGCGGCGGGCACGGCCGATGTCCATGGTCCAGTCGAGACCCACCGCGTCGCTGCCGATGGCAGCGATCGATTCCAGCCACAGGCCGCCGCCCTTGGTGAACACGATGCTGGGCACACGCTGGCCGTCACGCTCGCGGATGAGTCCGGAGACGACCTGCTCCAGGTAACGCAGCGAGAACTCCTTGTACGCGGCTTCGGACAGCACCCCGCCCCAGGAATCGAACACCATCACCGCCTGTGCGCCCGCCTCGATCTGGGCGTTGAGATACTTGACCACCGCCTGCGCGGTCACCTCCAGGATGTGGTGCATCAGGTCGGGGCGGCTGTAGGCCATGCTCTTGACCTTGCGGTAGTCGTCGGACGAGCCGCCTTCGACCATGTAGCAGGCCAGCGTCCACGGACTGCCGGAAAAGCCGATCAGCGGCACGCTACCGTCGAGCGCGCGGCGGATCTCGCTCACCGCATCCATCACGTACTGCAGCTCGGCGTGGGGATCGGGCGCGGTCAGGTTACGGATCTCCCACTCGTCCTTGAGCGGACGCTCGAAGCGCGGACCCTCGCCTTCGGCGAAGTACAGGCCCAGACCCATCGCATCGGGTACGGTGAGGATGTCGGAGAACAGGATGGCGGCGTCGAGGTCGTAGCGCGCCAGCGGCTGCAGGGTGACCTCGCACGCCATCGCCGGACTCTTGCACAGGTTCAGGAAGTTGCCTGCGCGGCGGCGGGTTTCGCAGTACTCGGGCAGATAGCGGCCAGCCTGGCGCATGAGCCAGACGGGCGTGTATTCGGTGGGTTGGCGCAGCAGGGCGCGCAGGAAGGTGTCGTTCTTCAGGTGGCTCACGGCGAGTCCTTTGAGGCTGGCAATCTGGCTGAAGGGGGCTGAAGGCGTGATTATCGCCTTTCCCGCGCCGCTCGGGGCTTGTCGAGCGTCAATCCAGGTGCAGCCGGGGCGCTCCTGGCGCAGGCTCAGCGCCGCCAGAAGGTGGGCGTGAGCACGACGAGGAAGGTGAAGATCTCCAGGCGGCCGAGGATCATGGTGAACGACAGCACCCACTTGTGGATGTCGTCGAGCCCCTGGTAATTGGACGCCGGGCCCACCAGGCCAAGGCCGGGGCCGGTGTTGTTGAGGCAGGCCACCACCGCGGAGAAGGCGGTGATGAGTTCGAGACCGGTCGCCGACAGGATCAGCGTCAGGCTGACGATCGACACCATGTACATGAAGCTGAAACCAAGCACCGCGTGCAGGATGGTCTCGGGTACGGGCTTGGTACCGAGGCGGACCGGACGCACCGCCTGCGGATGCAGCGAGCGCACGATCTCGCGGAACACCTGCTTGTAGAGGATCATCGCGCGCATCATCTTGATGCCGCCGCCGGTCGAGCCCGAGCAGGCGATGAAGCTGCCCAGGAACAGGATCCAGATCTGGGCGAACATCGGCCACAGCGTGTAGTCGTAGGTCGCCAGGCCGAGCGAGGTGGAAATCGACACGACGTGGAAGGCGACATAGCGTAGCGCGGTGGCTGCATCGTCGTGCGCACCATGCTGCATCAGGTACACGGTGAGGAGCACGATGCTGCCGGCGAGCACGGCGAAGTAGAAGGGAATCTCGGGGTCGCGCAGATAGGGCTTGTAGGTCCGCCGCACCAGGGCCAGGTAGTGGGTGGCGTAGTTGAGACCGGCAAGGAGAGCGAAGACGATGGTGACGAGTTCGACGTTGAGGTTGGCGAAGTGGCCGATCGAGGCGTCCTTGCTCGAGAAACCGCCCAGGCCCGCAATCGAAAAAGCATGGATCACCGCGTCCCAGCCCTCCAGCCCCGCCCACCACAGCGCGAAGCCGCAGGCGACGGTGAGCAGCACGTAGGTGATCCACAGGCCCTTCGCGGTCTCGGCGATGCGCGGCGTCAGGCTAGCGTCCTTCATCGGTGTAGGCACTTCGGCCTTGTAGAGCTGGCGGCCACCGATGCCGAGCAGCGGCAGGATGGCCACCACCAGCACGATGACGCCCATGCCGCCGATCCAGTGCATGAAGGTACGCCACAGGTTGATCGAGATGGGTAGATCGTCGATGCCGCTGAGCACGGTCGCGCCGGTTGCGGTGAGCCCGGACACCGCCTCGAAGTAACCGTCGGTGAAGCGCAGTTCGGGGATGTAGGCAACCAGCGGCAGGGCACCGAACACCGGCAGCACCACCCAGCTCGCGGCTACGAGCAGGAAGCCGTCATGCACGCGCAGGTCGCGGCGCCGCGAGCGCGTGGCAGCCCACAGCAGCAGGCCCGAGACGAAGGTGACGAAGATGCCCTGGTCGTAGGCCAGGGTGGCGCCATCCTCCAGCACCGCGGACACGGTGAGCGGAAAGCCCATGAGCAGGCCGAAGATCATGATGATCAGGCCGAGCGCATTGAGCGCGGGGTGGTAAGCGCGCATTCAGGCGATTCCCTGGGTCACAGGAAGGTGAAGCTGACCTGGAACAGCTTCTCGACCTTGCGCACGAGGTTCTTGCTGGTACAGAAGACAATGACGTGGTCATCCTCTTCGATCACCGTGTCGTGGTGGGGCATGATGACCTCGCTGCGCAGGATGCGCCCTTCGTCGTTCTTTACGTCACGCACGAGCGCGCCGATGGTCGCCCCCTTTGGAAGGGGGACCTCCTCGATCATGCGGCCGACGACCTTGGAATCCTTGCGGTTGCCGTGGGCGATGATCTCGAGCGCCTCGGCAGCACCGCGGCGCAGGCTATGCACGGCCACGACATCGCCCCTGCGCACATGCGCCAGCAAGGTACCGATCGAGGTGTGGGCCGGCGAGATGGCAATGTCGATCGGCCCGCCCTGCACGAGGTCGACATAGCTCTTGCGGTTGATCAGCGCCAGCGTGCGGCGCGCACCCATGCGCTTGGCGAGCGAGGCCGACATGATGTTGTCTTCCTCGTCGTTGGTCAGCGCGACGAACAGGTCGGTCTCGTCGATGCCCTCGTTCTCGAGCAGCTTCTCGTCAGTCGAATCGCCGCGCAGCACCAGGGCGTGGGACAGGTGCGAGGCCAGCATCTCTGCACGTACCCGGTTCAGCTCGAGGATCTTGACGTGGTAGTTCTCCTCGATGGACTGCGCCAGACGGAAACCGATGTTGCCGCCGCCCGCGATCATGATGCGCCGCATCGGCCGGTCCGAACGCCGCAGTTCGCCCATGACCTTGCGGATGTGCACGGTCGCGGCCAGGCAGAAGACCTCGTCACCGGGCAGGATCACGGTATCGCCCTTGGGGATGATGGGCTCGCCATTACGGTAGATGGCGGCGATGCGCACCTCTACGTTGGGCAGGTGAAAACGCAGCGCCTTGAGCGGATGCCCCACCAGCGGCCCGCCCTCGAAGGCGCGCACGCAGATCAGGCTCACCACCCCGTTGGCGAACTCGAGCACCTGCAGCGCTTCCGGAAAAGCGATGAGGCGCTTGATGTAGTCAGTGACCACCTGCTCGGGGCAGATCGAGAAGTCGACCGCGAAATTGTGGTCCTCGAGCAGTTCGGGATGGTCGACGTAGTCAGTCGAGCGCAGGCGTGCGATGCGGGTGGGCAGGTTGTACAGCGTCTTGGCGATACGGCAGGCGCACAGGTTGGTCTGGTCGGACTGGGTCACCGCGATCAACAGGTCGGCGTCGTCCGCCCCGGCCTCGCGCAGCACGCGCGGCGATGCCGCGTTGCCGCACACGGTACGGACTTCGAGCCGTTCGCGCAGCGCAGCCAGGTACTCCTCGCTGGTGTCGACGAGCGTGATGTCGTTCGCTTCCGACACCAGGTTTTCGGCGACCGACGCACCGACCTGGCCGGCGCCGAGAATGATGATCTTCACGCTGACTTCCGCACACGAATGTAGGCTGTGGATTCTACGCCGCCCGCGGCGCAGGGTCCAAGATTTTGTTGCACCGCAGCAATCATAGCGATAACGGCTACTCAGCCCTCTTCGTGGCGCCGCCCAGCCTGCAACCCGAGCTGCTTCAACTTGCGGTAGAGGTGCGTGCGCTCGAGCCCGGTCTTTTCGGCAAGCCGCGTCATGTTGCCCCCCTCGAGGCGCAGGTGGTGCTCGAAGTAGAGACGCTCGAATGCTTCGCGCGCCTCGCGCAAGGGCTGGTCGAGCGGTACCCCGCAGCCACCGGTGGAGAGATCGGGCGGAAGCAGGCGGCGGACCTCGCCCGCGCCGATCTCCTCCTCCAGCGTACCGAGCGCGAGCGACTTCACTGCGGCGCGCAACTCGGCATATCCTCCTGGCCAGGGCAGATTGCGCAGCTGGTTCAGGGCTGCTGTGGACAAGCGCCGCAAGGGCACATCGCCGCCCTCGATCAGGTGCAGCAGAAGCTGGCTGGCCAGCTCCGGCAGGTCGTCGCGCACCTCGGCCAGCGAGGGCGGGGCCAGGCTGACCTCGAACAAGCGGCTCAGCAAGCCCTCCTCCCAACCTTCGGCGACCAGCCCTTCCAGATTGCGCTCGGTGGCGACCACGAGGCGCAAGTCATAGCGCTCGAGGCGGTCGAGGGCAAAGGCGAGGTTCTTCTGCTGCGCACGCGACAGACGGGCAAGCTCGGACACGAACAGGACGCCGCCCTGGGTAGCCTGCAGCTGGCTCAGGTCGAGCGGCGCGCTGACAGCGCCCAGGTCCAGCCAGGGGGCATTGCCCGGCTGCACGCTGCGGGCAACGAGTTCGGCAAGGCTGCCGCTGCCGACGCGCAGCAACAGCACGCGCGAACTACCGGATATCTGCTCGACCCGGCGCTTGAGCTCGCGCAGCGGCACCGAGCGCGTGAACGCCGACAGGGTCAAGGGAGCGGGCGCCCCCGGGGCTTGCGGCCGTTGCAGCCCACGCTTGACCGCAGCAAGCAGCTTCTGCAGTGCGATCGGCTTTTCGAGATAGTCGATCGCACCGATACGTGTCGCCTCGACTGCCGTATCGATCGTGCCATGGCCGGACATCATCACCACCGGCATGTTGAGCTGGCCGTTGGCCGCCCACTCCTTGAGCAGGGTGATGCCATCGGTGTCCGGCATCCAGATGTCCAGCAGCACCATGTCGGGCCGCAACGCATTGCGCGCCGCACGCGCAGCGGCGGCATTCTCGGCGAGCAGGATGTCGTGGCCTTCGTCGCGCAGGATTTCGGAGAGCAGTTCGCGGATTCCGATTTCGTCGTCAACGATGAGTATCTTTGCCATTGTCTTCGTCAAGCTTGTTTGTTTTCAGCCAGGCGCAAGCGGATGCGGACCTCTGCACCGCCGCCCTCGAGGTTGCTCAGGCGCACGTCGCCGCCATGCTCATCGACGATCTTCTTCACGATCGCCAGACCCAGTCCGGTGCCACGCGACTTGGTCGTGAAGTAGGGCTCGAAGGCGCGGGCGAGCACTTCAGCCGGAAAGCCGGGCCCGCTGTCACGGAACAGCAGCACAACCCGTTCGCCGTCACGGCGCGTCAGCACACGCACCTCGCCATCATCAACGCCCGTCACCGCGTCCTGCGCATTTTGCAGCATATTGTGGATCACCTGCCTTAGCTGGGTGCTGTCACCCATGACCGGCGGCAGACCGGTGGCGAGTTCGGTGCGCACACGCACGGCGGAGCTTTCGTAGAGGTGCAGCACCTCCCGGATCAGCGCATTCAGATCGACCGCCGCCAGCTTCGGCGCAGGCAGGCGTGCATAGTCGCGGAAGGCATTGACCAGGTTCTTCATCGCCTCGACCTGGTTGACGATGGTCGTCGTTGCGCGCTCGAGCATCTCTCGCCCGCTGTCGTCCAAGCGGTCCGCCAGCTTGAAGGCAAGGCGCTCGGCGGAGAGCTGGATCGGCGTCAGCGGGTTCTTGATCTCGTGCGCGAGTCGGCGCGCCACCTCGGCCCAGGCGGCGGTGCGTTGCGCCGCAACCAGGCTGGAGATGTCGTCGAAGACGACGACCAACCCGCCGCCGCCGACCGCAGGCAGACGCGAGCCGTGGATCAGCAGGCTGAGCGGCGAGCTGTCCTTCACCGGCAGGTCGATCTGGGTCTGCCAGTCACCCTCGTTGTTGGCGAAGCCCTCGACCAAGGTGTCACGGAAGAGGTCGAGGCGAGGCCAGTCCTCCAACGCGAGATCCTCGAACCCGGCAAGGTCGTCGGCCAGGATCTGCAGCGCACCATGGTTGGCCGCACGCAGCTGGCCGTCCACCGAGAAGGCAAGCACACCGGTGGACAGGTGGGCCAGCACGCTCTCGAGGTAAGCGCGGGCGGCTTCGACCTCGGCACGGCTACGCTCGGCCGCGCCGCGTGCATCCTGCAGTTGCCGCGTCATGCGGTTGAAGGACTGCGTCAGCACGCCCAGTTCGTCGTTGGCCGGCAGGGCCTGGCGCGGGCTGAAGTCGCCTTGTGCCACCGCCTGTGTGCCCTCGGCCAGGATGAGCAGAGGCGCCGCCAGCCGGCGGGCGATGAAGAAGGCGACCGCGAGTGCGGTCAGCAGCGCGAGCAGCAGCGTGAGGCTGAGCGTGATGGTGTAGATGCGCTTGAGCCCGCTGCGCCCGAGGGTGAGCTGCTGATAGTCACGATAGGCCTCCTGGACAGCCTCGGCGCTGCGCCCGAATGACTCCGGTACCGGTTGAAGGAGCATCAGCAGATTGGGCTCACCCGCCAGCGTGCGCAGCGGGATGGGGGTGACAACGCGAATCACCAGACGTCCGTCGGGGCGACTGTCGACACTCTGGAAATGGCGCGACTGGCGGGCCTGGCGCAGTTCGGCGACCGACGGCAGGTCGGGGATGAGGCCATGACTCTGGTCGGCCGCCGTCGCCACCACCTGGCCATTGGCGCTGATAATGGTTGCGCTGCTGATGCCGCTCTGCTCGCGCAGGCGGTTGAGCAGGGCGGCCGACCCTGCTCCTGCGCTGGCAACCTCGAGTTCGAGCACCATGTCGTCAGCCTTGTCGCGCACCTGGCTGACGAGGTAGTCGAAGGCGCTCTGGCCCAACGCAATGCCACCCTCCAGCGCCGAATCGACGCGTACGTCGAACCACGACTCGATGCTGCGTACGACGAACTGCAAGGACACGCCATACACGAGCACGCCGGGCACCACGCCCATGAGCGCAAACATCAGCACCAGGCGCATCTTGAGCCGCGAGCCGAACTCCCGGCGGCGGTACTCGCGCCACAGCTGGCGCAGCTGAATGCCGACGAGGGCAGCCATCGCAACGACCACCGCGCCGTTGAGCGCAAGCAGGAACGGATAGCTGCCTGCAAAGAGCTCGGTATTCGCGCTCGCCGAGGCCAGCAGGAACAAGGAGATTCCGGCAAGGGCAGCAACGATGACGAGATAGGCGCGTTTCATTGGAACCCCGGCGCTCCGGGCAGGAAGGTCCAGCGCAACCAGTCGGTGCCCAGGCTCCAGTCACGGCTGCCGATCGCGGTCACCTGGAAGGGCTTGGGCAGCTGGCTGGTGTCGAGTCGAAAACGCAGTGAGGCTTGGTGAGACTGCCCCGCTTCGAGGGTGTCGAAGTCGGCGACCTGCCAGTTGCGCACACGCTGCATGGTCATCACCGCCGCCTCGAGGCTGTCGAAGCTCTGGTGGAAGCTGCCGATCGACAACCGGTAGCTGCGCGTAATGGCGTGATAGTGCAGCCGGTAGTCCAGACTGCGATCGACCACGACCTGATTGAGCCAGTACCAGCGCGGGCGCTCGATGAGCAGCTGAGTGGTGAAGTACAGCGACACGCCACGCGAAACGGCATCGACGAGTCGAGGGTTGAGCTCGATGTCGATATCGGCGTTGAGGACATAGCCCGAATCGCCACGCACGATCTCTGCGTTGCGGATCTCGCTCGAGTCCGCATGCGCGAACACGACGATGACGCTAAGCAGGGCAAATACGATCGTACGCAGCAGGCGTTCAGGCCTGCTTGCGAAGGAGCGCGTAGTAGAAGCCGTCATGTTCGGCATTGGGCAACAGCTTCAGGTCGGGCTCCCCGCAAACCGGGACACGTTCGGCATCGGCATGCAGGGCGCAGAAACGGGCGATCTGCCCGGCGTTCTCTTCATCGAAAACCGAGCAGGTGACGTAGAGCATTGTGCCACCCGGGGCCAGCGTCTGCCAAAGCGCATCGAGGATCTCCGCTTGCTGTGCGGCGAACTGCGCGATGTCGGTCTCCCGGCGCAGCCACTTGATGTCGGGATGCCTGCGCGCAACGCCAGACGCGGAACACGGCACATCGGCCAGGATACGATCGAAGGGGCGTCCATCCCACCAGCGCTCGACACGCCGGCAATCGGCAACCTGTACGCGGGCAGTCAGGCCCAGCCGCGCCAGATTGCTGTCGACACGCTGGGCACGCAGCGAGTCGAGCTCGAGCGCGAGCAGCTCGACGTCAGCGCACTCCAGCAGATGCGCCGTCTTTCCGCCGGGGGCCGCGCAGGCATCCAGCACCCGCTCGCCCGCAAGCGGCGCAAGCAGCCGTGCCGCCCACTGTGCGCCCGCATCCTGCACCGAAAGCAGGCCGTCGGAGAACCCGGGCAGGCGGCCTACGGGCACGGGGCGATCGAGCAGGAGCGCATCGTTATCGAGCCGGCGTACGACCAGCCCGGCGCCCTCGAGCCCTGCCAGCACAGCGTCGATCGTCGTCCTGCGCGTATTCACACGGATGGCCATGGGCGGACGCTGGTTGCCGGCTGCAAGCGCCGCCTCCCAACTCTCACCGGCCGAGGCACGCAGGCGGGCGATCCACCAGCGCGGAAAACCGAGCCGGGCCTCCTCATCGGCCTCGGCCCAGGACTCCCACTGATCACGCTGACGGAGGGCGTTGCGCAACACGCCGTTGACCATGTTCTTGAGCCCGGGCATCAACTCGAGTGCGGCCTGGACCGCCTGATCGACGACGGTGTGCGCCTGCTCGGGCCGCTGGCGCAGACGTGTGAGCGCAACCAGCAGCAGGCCATGGATGGCCGGCGCGGGCGGCGTGTGCAAGAGACGATCGAGCACGACGCCGCTACGGCGAAAATCACGCAGCGTGGACCAGGCCAAGTCGCGCACCGCGCCCCGGGTTGCATCCGGCCACCCCGGATGGGTGGCAAGCATGTGCTCGAACGCTTCGGTAAGGTTGCCGCCACCAAGCACTGCGCCAACAAGCTCGGCTGCACGCGCCAAGGCCATGGCAAGGCTGTCATCGGCAAGGGTGGTCCGAACGGTGGCGGAAGCGTCTTGAGGCGGTCTGCGATTGCGCGCGCCCGGCGCGGAGGAGCGCGAAGGGCGCTGATTTCTGGACGGAGAGGTCACGATCTGGAATACGAGAGTGGACGCGGGACACGCGCCCCATGGCTCAGGCCAGCAAGGCGCGCAGGTGATTGGGCAGGGCAAACTGGGCCCGATAGACAGCCCCGTTCAGATGCTGGAGCCGGCTGATGCCGCGCGAGGCAATCACGCGCTCGACCTCTTCCTCGCTCAAGCTCAGCGGATCGAGGGTATCGGAGGCACAGGCCAGGCCCCACAGGCTGCCGTAAAGCGGAATGTACAGGAAATAGGGGCGCACGCAGGCAAACACGGCACGCAGACGCTCGATCAACAGGCGCACCCGCTCCGGCTGGAAGACCGGCGTGCCGATATGCAAGCTCAGGGCACCCCCGGGCGTGAGCAGCTCACGACAGGCGCGGAAGAAGGCCTCGGAATAGAGCGCCTCGGCAGGACCGACCGGATCCGTCAGATCGAGCACCACGATGTCGTAGCGATCGCCGGCTGCAGGCGCGTCCTCGAGCACGTACTTCATGCCGTCGCCAATACGGATATCGACACGCGGATCGTCCAGGGCGCCGTGGTGAACGGCCTGGAGATGGCGACGGGAGATGTCGATCACCTTGGCGTCGAGTTCGGCAATCACAACCTTGTCGATCGACGGGTACTTGAGCAATTCTTCTGCCGAGCCGCCGTCCCCGCCACCGATGACGAGGGCTCGACGCAAGCCCGCGTGAGCGAGCCCCGGCACATGGATCAGGTTCTCGTGGTAGTAGAACTCATCGCGCTCCGAAGTCATGAAGCAGCCATCGAGGCGGAACAGGCGCCCAAACCGGGGCGTGTCCCAGACTTCGTAGGACTGCCACTCCGAATGGCCTCGCTCGAGCAGCCGGCCTGCCTTCAGAAAATAGCCGGCGTCGTCGCACAGAAACTCAGGAATGAGCTCCGGCGGCCACCCTTCCACATGCACGCTCACGAGGTGACACCCTGCTCGAGACGACCGCGGACAACCTCGTGACTGACGATTTCCTCAGGCGCGAGCGCATCGATCACGGCAGCGAACACCTGGCGAGCGCGACCGCTGTTGTCACGCGAAAAATTGCACACGTAAACGTCGAGTGTCACATCGCCAGTTTCCGGCCAGGTATGGATGGCAAGGTGCGACTCCGCGAGCACGACGGTACCGGTCACCCCGGCAGCGTCGCCCTGCTCGTCCAGAAACTGATAGAAGTAGGCGCCCAGTGGTGTCAGGCCCGCATTACGGCAGCCTTCCACGCACAAGGCCTCAAGCTCGGCGCGTTCGGTCAGCAATCCAGCAGAAGATCTGCAGCGGTAGATGTCAGCGATGAGATGCAGTCCGTTCATGTCCTCGGTCTTGTTGTACAGGTGACTGAAGCTGAGGATTTTATCATGCGGGGCTAAGGTAATATTTTTGCAAATATTCCCAGCGCTCTGGCGTGCCCTCGCCCACCCCGCCCCTGGCTGCCTCAGGGTGCCCGCATGTTCCACGTGAAACACAGCGAGGCTCAGCGCAGGAAGGTGTCGTAGGCCAGGCGTGCGATCAGCACCGTAACCACGGCCAGGAACATCTTCCTCACGAACACGACGCCGTGCTTCAGGGCCATACGCGACCCAAGCAAAGCCCCCGCAAGGTTGCACACCGCCATCACTGCGGCCAGTTTCCACAGCAGCTCGACATTACCCACGAAGAAGGAGATCGCCGCTGCATTGGTGGCGACATTGAGAATCTTGGCGGTAACGGATGCCCGCAGAAAATCCATGCCCAGGAAGCGGATGAACAGGAAGATCAGAAAGCTCCCCGTTCCAGGACCAAAGAAGCCGTCGTAGAAGCCGATCACAGCGCCAATCGTCGCTGCAAGCAGCGCCGAACGGGCACCATGAGCGGGCTCCGCCGAGACCGCACCAAGATCCTTGCGGATGAAGGTGTAGGCGGCTACGGCGACGAGCAGCACGAGGATGAGCGGGCGCAGGATCGCCGGATCCAGGTAGGCAACCGCCTTGGCGCCGTACCACGACCCGACCAACGCGGCGGCAGCGCCAGGCAGCGCGACCCGCCAGGGTATGCTCACGCGGCGCCCGTACTGGATCGCAGCGCTTGTCGTACCGACGATGCTGGCAAGTTTGTTGGTACCGAACAGGGTTGCCGGCGCCGCGTTGGGCAGCGCCGTGAACAGCGCAGGCAGCTGAATCAGCCCGCCGCCACCCACGACGGAATCCACGAATCCGGCGAACAATGCGGCAAGCCCCAGGGCCAGGAAGAGGAATTCGATTTCCATCGGGACGTTTCACGTGAAACATCCGCAGCGGCTCGTACCGATGCGGACGGGCAATCCGGGGAACCCTACTTGCCGATACAGAAGCGCGAGAAGATCTCGCCCAGCAGATCATCTGCGCCGAACTCGCCCGTGATCTCACCCAGGCGCTCCTGCGCAAGGCGCAGCTCTTCCGCAAACAACTCGAGCGCTGCAAGCTGCTCACCCGCCGCGCACACGTGCCCGAGCGCCATGCGCAAGGCCTGGAGGTGGCGCTCGCGCGCGAGCACGACATCCTCTCCATGCGCGTGCCAGCCCGCGACCCGCAGCAACTCGGCGCGCAGCAGATCGACGCCCTCGCCCGTTCGCGCCGAAACGCGGACCGTGACCTGCCCCGCCTGCTCCTCACGGCCAGCAGCCGCCGACACCAGGTCGATCTTGTTAACCACCGTGATGCGCTCAACCCCGCCAGGCAAGCGGCCAGCGAGCTCATCGTCTCCAGTCGCCGACACGCTGGCATCGACAAGACGCACGATCACGTCCGCACGCTCGATCTCCCGCCAGGTACGCTCGATGCCCAGACGCTCGACCGTATCGGCCGTGTCACGCAAGCCTGCAGTGTCGATGACGTGGAGCGGGATACCCTCGATCTGAATGGTCTCGCGCAGCGCATCACGGGTCGTACCGGCGATGTCGGTGACAATCGCACGCTCCTCACCCGCGAGCTGGTTGAGCAGGCTCGACTTGCCGACGTTCGGTGCACCGACGAGCACGACATTCAGCCCGCTGCGCAGCAATGCGCCCTGCCCCGCACGATCGAGCAGCGCTTCGAGCTCGCCACGAATACCCTCGAGCCGTGGCATTGCGCGCGCACGCTCGAGAAACTCGATCTCTTCCTCGGGAAAATCCAGCGTCGCCTCGACCAGCATGCGCAGATCGATCAGCGCGTCGGTGATGCGATGGACCTCCTCGGAGAACTGCCCCGACAGCGAGCGCAGCGCAGAGCGCGCCGCCGCCGCGGTGGAGGCCTCGATCAGGTCGGCGACCCCCTCGGCCTGGGCGAGGTCGAGCTTGCCGTTGAGGAAGGCGCGGCGGGTGAATTCGCCCGGCTCCGCCAAGCGCGCGCCGAGCTGAAGGCAGCGCTCGAGCAGCATCTGCATGACCACGGGTCCACCGTGGCCCTGCAGCTCGAGCACGTCTTCACCGGTGAAGGAGGCCGGCGCAGCGAAATAAAGAAGGACGCCCTCGTCGATTGCCCGCTCCTGCTCGTCGAGGAAGCGGGTGAAGTGCGCGGTGCGCGGCCGCGGTGCACGGCCGCACAGCGCGAGGGCAAAGGCGACGAGACCGGCGCCGGAGACGCGGACGACACCGATGCCGCCGCGGCCCGGCGCCGTCGCGATCGCGGCGATCGTGTCAGGCGGGCTTGCCGGCCGACTTTCCACTTTCGATCATCCGCGTGATCTGCCACTGCTGGGCGATCGACAGGCAGTTGTTGACCACCCAGTACAGCACCAGCCCGGAGGGGAACCACAGGAACATGAAGGTGAAGATGATCGGCATCGCCATCATCACTTTCGCCTGGATGGGATCCGGCGGCGTCGGGTTGAGCTTCATCTGCACCATCATCGACACGCCCATGATGATCGGCAGGATGAAGTAGGGATCCTTGGCCGAGAGGTCCTGGATCCAGCCCAGCCACGGCGCATGGCGCATCTCGACGCTGCCGAGCAGCACCCAGTAGAGCGCGATGAACACCGGGATCTGCACCAGGATGGGCAGGCAGCCGCCGAGCGGGTTGATCTTCTCGGTGCGGTAGAGATTCATCATCTCCTGCTGCATCTTGGCCTTGTCGTTACCGTACAGCTCCTTCATGCGCTGCAGGCGCGGACCGAGCACGCGCATCTTCGCCATCGACTTGTAGCTGGCTGCCGACAGCGGGAAGAACACCAGCTTGATCGCCACCGTGACCAGGATGATCGCCCAGCCCCAGTTGCCGGTCAGGCTATGGAACCACGACAGCACCCAGAACAGCGGCGCCGCGATCACCGTCAGCCAGCCGTAGTCGACCACCAGGTCGAGCCCGGGGGCGATGCTCTCGAGCTTGTCCTGCTCCTGCGGCCCGGAATACAGACGCGAACCGATCGTCGCCGTAGCGCCCGGCTCGATGCTGGCCACCGGTACGATGAGGCCCGCCGAGTACAGACCGCCACCGATCGAACGCGCGAAGTACTCGCGCTGCACGCCCTGCTCGGGCAACCAGGCGCTGACGAAGTAATGCTGCACCATCGCCACCCAGCCATCGGCAGTGGCCGCCGGCAACTTGGCCTTGCCGCTGGCGATGTCGTCGAAGTCCACCTTCTGGAACTTGCCGAGGTCGGTGTAGAAAGCCGGCCCGGTGAAGGTATGCACGCCAAAGGCCTCGACCTGCTCGGCCGGATTGCCGTCGCGGGTGAGCTGAAAATACGCATGCGGCGAGATCGGCTGAACACTCTCGTTGACGATCTCGTAGGCCACGTCGATCAGGTAGCTACCGCGATGGAAGGTCATCACCTTGGTGACCTGCACGCCGTTCTGCTCGGGCGCGCGCAGTCGCAGCTCGACGCGGTCTTCGCCATCCTTGAGCACCAGTTCGCTCGCAGGCAGCTCGAACATCGTGCGATGGTTGGGCAGGCCGTCACCGATCAGGCCTGCCTGCGCTGCGTACTGGTGGCGCGAGCCATCGTCGAGCAGCACGAAGCTGTCTTCGCTCTTCGCGCTCGCGCGATGCTGCTTGAGCTCGAGGCGAACGATGGCGCCACCCTGCGCGGAGACCTGCGCACGCAGCAAGTCGGTCTCGACCACCGTGCGTGCAACCGCCGCCGCGGCAGCCGTAGCCTGCTGCTCGCCAGGCACAGCCGCCTGCCCGACACCGAGGTTTGCCGAGGGCGTCGGCACCGAACCGTCCGTCGGCGCGGCCGCGCCTGCGGCGGCCTGCTGCACCGTGGGTGCGGGCTGGTTATGCTTGATCCAGCCATCCCACAGCATGACGAGGGCGAAGGAGAAAACCAGGAAGAGGAGTAGGCGGCGTTGATCCATCGGAATCGGTCTGTCTCAGGTCAGGGAACGGGATCATACCCGCCCGGATTGAAGGGGTGACAGCGTCCCACCCGCCGTGCGGCCAGCCAGCCGCCGCGCAGCGCGCCGTGACGCTGGATCGCCTCGATCGCGTACTCGGAACAAGTGGGATGAAAACGGCAATTGCGCCCCAGCATCGGGCTGATCGCGTAGCGGTAGAAGCGCAGCAGGGCGATCATCAGGGTCTTCATTGCCGGGGCAGCCTTTGCAGCAGAGCGAGCAGGTCAAGGTTCAGTTCCGCACGAGTGGCCTTGGCCACCGGCGCATGCAGCCTGACGACGAGATCCATCGCAGGCAGACCTTCACGATGACGCCTGAAGGTTTCGCGCGCAATACGCTTGACCAGGTTGCGCACATTCGCACGCTTGGCCAGCTTCTTGGCGACCACCACGCCGAGGCGGGCCGTGTCGAGCTCGCTGGGCCGGTAGTGGAGCATGTAGAAGCGGCCGCGCAACGCCCGCCGAAAAGCAAAAACGGATGAATACTCATCCGTTTTGTGCAATCTGTGAGCGCTGCGGAAACCCTGGTCAGCGCCCGTGGGCGAAACCACCTCAGACGGCGAGGCGGTGACGACCCTTGGCACGGCGTGCGCGGATGACCGCACGGCCGCCACGGGTCTTCATGCGGACCAGGAAACCATGGGTGCGCTTGCGGCGGACAACGGAGGGCTGATAAGTGCGTTTCATGTCGGACTGCCAGTGTTAGGTCAAACGCGAGAGTTAAATGGATAATCCCATGTTTGTCAATAAGAATTTTTGACCCAGCCTGTGGATAAGTCGCTCTTGCGGGTTTAGAATACAGCTCTTCGCGTGCCTCCGGGTAGCCTCAGCACCCGGGCCCAACAATGCCGCCGCAAGAGCGCAAGCTGGCACGACACCCCGCCCACGCCGCCTTCCGGCACCGCAAACCCGCGGTACGGTACCGGTATTTTCGTCTTCAACTGCAAGCTCGCCATTACCCATCGCGCCTCTGTGACTCAAGATCTCTGGTCCTTCTGCCTGTTGCGCCTTGAACAGGAGCTGCCCCAGCAGCAATTCAACACCTGGATCAAGACCCTGCGGGCCGAACTTGGTGACGGCAGCGCATGGACGCTGATTGCGCCCAACCGCTTCGTGCTGCAGTGGGTGCGCGAGCGCTACCTGCGCCGCATCCAGGAACTGGGCGAAGAGCATGCGGGGGTCCCGGTCCAGATCGAACTCCAGCTCCCGCCGGCAGGCAGCGCCCCGGCCAAGCGCAGCCCGTCGACAAGCCCTGCAGCCAGCGTCGCAACGCCTCCGGCCGGCGCTATCCAGGCCAGCGCGGACACCACGGCAAGCACGCCAGCAGCCGAACCGGCGCCCATCGACAATACGGCGTCCGACACCGCAACGGCCGTGCGCCGCCGCAGCGTCGCGAGCGCGACCGGCACCCGCGACGCCGAGCCCGCCAGCGGCCTCGAACTGGCCTACGACAAGACCCGGCTCAACCCGGACTTCACCTTCGACACCCTGGTCACCGGCCGCGCCAACGACCTCGCCCGCGCCG
>ERZ761607.1155-NODE-1155-length-35010-cov-451.127307_pt1 | contig 35010 bp, 27 predicted proteins | sample MGYA00511164_ERZ761607 | MGnify/ENA primary metagenome ERZ761607 (study PRJEB28899, sample SAMN02445080) | bioreactor sludge metagenome | biome: EBPR sludge | place: Australia: Brisbane, Thorneside Wastewater Treatment Plant | collected 2011-06-22 ... | reverse complement strand
AATCGGCACCGACGGACAAGGAGGTGATGATCCGGCTGGTGATGAACATGCTCGCCGAGCCGGTCACGTGACCGGATTCACCGAATCCGTCGTCGAGCAGGCCGCGCTCGCGTGGCTCGAAAGTGTCGGCTGGCGAGTTCGCAGTGGCGCCGAGATCGCCCCCGGCGAACCCGCTGCCGAGCGCGACGACTACGGGCAGGTCGTCCTGGCCCTGCGCCTGCGCGATGCGCTCGCGCGGCTCAACCCGGCGCTGCCAGCCGAAGCGCTGGACGATGCCTTCCGCAAGCTGACGCGGCCTGAAGGCGTCGACCTCATCGTGCGCAACCGCGCCCTGCACCGCCTGCTGGTCGATGGCGTGACGGTCGAGTACCGCGACGCCGGCGGCAGCATCCGTGGTGCGCAGGCGCGGGTGATCGCCTTCGACGACCCGGCAGGCAACGACTGGCTGGCGGTGAACCAGTTCAGCGTCGTCGAGAACAAGCACTCGCGGCGTCCGGATGTGATGCTGTTCGTCAATGGTCTGCCGCTGGCAGTCCTGGAACTGAAGAACGCCGCCGCCGAGAACGCCACGATCTGGAGCGCCTTTCAGCAGATCCAGACCTACCAGGCCGAGGTGCCGACGCTGTTCGCGCCGAACGCGCTGCTTGCCGTCTCCGACGGCGTGGAGGCGCGGGTGGGCACGCTTGGCGCCGGGCGCGAGTGGTTCAAGCCCTGGCGCACGATCGCGGGGGAGACCCTGGCCGATGCGCACCTGCCCGAGTTGCAGGTGGTGATCGCGGGCCTGTGTGCGCCGCGGCGCTTTCTCGATCTGCTGCGCGACTTCATCGTCTTTGAGGACGACGGCGGTCGCATCGTCAAGAAGATGGCCGGCTACCACCAGTTCCACGCGGTGCAGGTCGCGGTCGGCGAGACGCTGCGCGCGGCGCAGTTGCAGCGCGGAGCGCAGCAGTTGCAGGCGGGGCAGGGGCGTTACGAGGCCGGCCGCAAGCCGGGCGGCCAGCCCGGTGACCGGCGTGTGGGCGTGGTGTGGCACACGCAGGGCTCGGGCAAGAGCCTGACGATGGCGTTCTACGCCGGCCGAATCATCCGCGAGCCGGCGATGGAGAACCCGACGCTGGTCGTGCTCACCGACCGCAACGACCTCGACGACCAGCTCTTCGGCACCTTCTCGCGCTGCCGGGACCTGCTGCGCCAGCCGCCGATGCAGGCCGGGAGTCGCGCGCACCTGCGCGAGCTGTTGAGCGTGGCAGCGGGCGGGGTGGTGTTCACCACCATCCACAAGTTCTTCCCCGAGGAAAAGGGCGACCGCCAGCCGACGCTCTCCGACCGACGCAACATCGTGGTGATCGCCGACGAGGCGCACCGCAGCCAGTATGACTTCATCGACGGCTACGCGCGCCACATGCGCGACGCGCTGCCGCACGCCTCGTTCATCGGCTTCACCGGCACGCCGATCGAGCTGACCGACGCCAATACGCGCGCGGTATTCGGCGACTACATCAGCGTCTACGACATCCAGCGCGCCGTGCAGGACGGCGCCACGGTGCCGATCTACTACGAGAGCCGTCTGGCCAGGCTGGCGCTCGACGAGGCCGAGCGGCCGAAGATCGACCCCGGCTTCGAGGAGGCGACCGAGGGCGAGGAGGTCGAGCGCAAGGAAAGGCTCAAGACCAGGTGGGCGCAACTCGAGGCCGTGGTCGGCGCCGAGAGGCGGCTGGAGCTGTTGGCCAAGGACATCGTCGAGCACTTCGAGAAGCGGCTCGAGGCGCTGGACGGCAAGGCGATGATCGTCTGCATGAGCCGGCGCATCTGCGTCGAGCTGTATCGCGAGATCGTCAGGCTGCGGCCAGGGTGGGACGGCACCGACGACGACCGCGGCGCGCTCAAGGTGGTGATGACCGGGTCGGCCTCCGACCCGGCGAACTGGCAGCCGCACATCCGCAGCAAGCCGCGGCGCGAGGCGCTGGCCAATCGCTTCCGCGACCCGAAGGACCCGTTCAGGATCGTCCTCGTGCGCGACATGTGGCTCACCGGCTTCGACGCGCCGAGCCTGCATACCATGTACATCGACAAGCCGATGCGTGGGCACGGTCTGATGCAGGCGATCGCACGTGTCAACCGCGTGTTCAGGGACAAGCCCGGCGGGCTGGTGGTGGACTACCTGGGCCTCGCGCAGGAGCTGAAGGAGGCGCTGGCGACGTACACCGAGAGCGGTGGCACCGGGCGCACGGCGCTGGACCAGGACGAAGCGGTCGCCGTGATGCTGGAGAAGTACGAGGTCTGCTGCAGCCTCTTCCACGGTTTCGACTGGTCTCACTGGACGACCGGCACGCCGCAGCAGCGGCTGGGCCTGCTGCCGCTCGCGCAGGAGCACATCCTGGCGCAGGAGAACGGCAAGGAACGGTGCGTCGGCGCGGTGCGCGAGCTGTCGCAGGGCTTCGCGCTGGCGGTGCCGCACAGCGAGGCGCTGCGCATCCGCGACGACGTGGCGTTCTTCCAGGCGGTACGGGCGGTGCTCGCCAAGCGCGCGCCGGGCGATGCGCGGCCCGAAGAGGACATCGAGCACGCGGTGCGGCAGATCATCTCGCGCGCGGTGGCGCCGGAGGGCGTGATCGACATCTTCGCCGCGGCAGGGCTCGCCAAGCCCGACATCTCGATCCTCTCCGAGGAGTTCCTCGCTGAGGTGCGCGGGATGCCGCAGCGCAACCTGGCGGTCGAATTGCTGGCGAAGTTGCTGCAGGGCGAACTGGCCACGCGGCGGCGCAAGAACGTCGTCCAGGCGCGCTCGTTCGCCGAGATGCTGGAGCAGACGATCCGCCGCTACCAGAATCGGGCGATCGAAGCGGCGCAGGTCATCGAGGAGCTGATCGGGCTGGCCAGGGAGATGCGCGAGGCGCACGCACGCGGCAGGGCGCTGCGGCTCTCCGAGGACGAACTGGCGTTCTACGACGCGCTGGAAACCAACGACAGCGCGGTGAAAGTGCTCGGTGACGAAACGCTGCGCACGATCGCGCAGGAGCTGGTGAAGACCGTGCGCGCCAATGTGACCATCGACTGGACGCTGCGCGAGAATGTCCGCGCGCAATTGCGCGTGCTGGTGAAGCGGATTCTCAGGCGCTACGGCTATCCGCCGGACAGGCAGGAGAAGGCAACGGCAACCGTGCTGGAGCAGGCCGCCCTGCTCTCCGCGGAATGGGCGGCGGTGTGAGCGAAGCCCCCAGGAGTCAGAATTCCGGAACGGTAAAGTGGAGCCCTCTTGCCTGCGTGCGACTCAGATGTTCTCGGGTTCCTGCATCCACGCCGGGATGTCGCGCTGGCCGTGCAGCACGCGCCAGACATCGATGTGTTGCGGGCGCTCGATGTAGAACACAAGGTAGGGACAGCGTGCCAGCGGCCAGAAACGCAGGCCGGGCAGGTTCAATTCGTGGGCGTAGCGCGGCGATCCGGTAGCCGGATGGCGAGCGATGTGCGCATAGGCTTGCTCGACGGCATCAATGAAGCCGAGCGCTGCTGGCTCAGCGTCTTCGCTGAGGTAGTAGGCAATCGCGTCATCAACGTCCCGGTTGGCCAGTTCACGCGGTACCCCTGGCTTGGCCGTCACCCGCGAGCGCTGTCCTTGGCCGCCTTGCGCACCCGATCACGCAGCCCCTCGAAGTAGGCAGGATCGGCCGGGGCTACCGGTGCAGACGCCGCGCCCGCGAGCAGGAGGCCGCGCAGTTGCAGGCGATCCTGATCCTTGCGAATCAGTTCGCGCACGTACTCGCTGCTCGTGCCGTAGCCGCCTTGATTGACCTGCTCATCGACGAAGGACTTGAGTGCGTCAGGTAGGGATATGTTCATCGTGCTCATGGGTCGAGATTAGACGCCTTGACAAAATTTGGCAAGAGCGATGCGTCGTGCCTGAGCAGCTTGACCAACCATGGCGAATTCCAGGCATTGCCATCGCCAACCGTCCAGGCCCTCAGTGATCTAATCCTTGAGTTTGACCGACTGGAATTCGCCCCCGGCGAAGAGGCGCAGCTCGAATGTGGCGAAGGGGCTCTGACGCTTCACCCCTGTACCGAGCGCTATCGCCGGCCGCGTCTGTTTGTCATGACCCTGCGCTATTCCCGGCGTAGCTTTCGGCGGGTGGTCTGGACGTCCAGCCAGGAAGCCTGGGCCAGACTGCACGAGCAGGCCTGGCGGTATTTCGGCGGCAGCAGCCAGTACGTGGTACTCGACAACCTGAAGGAAGGGGTCATCAAACCCGACCTGTACGAGCCGCAGCTCAACCCGGTCTACGCGGCCGTGCTCGCGCATTACGGCGTCGTGGCCGACCGCTGGACGAGCCCGGTTTCCCGCGACACTGGTGCATCCTTGCGAAAACCCGCACGACCGGTCCTCACCCGCCCGGCTGCCGCCAGCGTTCGGCAGCGCGGTCGTCCGCCTCGCGCGCCTCGACCCAACGCGCCCCTTCCGGAGTCAGCTCTCGTTTCCAGAACGGCGCCCGCGTCTTCAGGTAGTCCATGATGAACGCGCAGGCGGCAAAGGCTTCCGCGCGGTGCGCCGCGGCAACGGCAACGAGGACGATCTGGTCGGTGGGCAGCAGACGGCCGACGCGATGGATCACCAGGACGTCGATCAGCGACCAGCGCTGCAGCGCCTCGCCGACGATCGCCGCCAGTGCCTTCTCGGTCATGCCGGGGTAGTGTTCGAGGTGCATCTCGCTGACGCCAGCGCCGCCGCTGACATCGCGCACGAGGCCGACGAAGGATGCCAGCGCGCCGACGCTCGGGTCCGCGCGGCGCAGGCCGGCGAGTTCGCTGCCGACGTCGAAGTCGGCTTCCTGGATCCGCACCTGCATGCGCTCAGCCTCCGGTCACCGGCGGGAAGAAGGCCACCTCGTCGCCATCGGCGATCGGCGAATCGAGCGCGACGATCTGCTGATTGACCGCGCAGCGCAGGTTGCCGATCCGCGCCAGCCCCTCCCAGGCGCCACCGCGCTCGCCGAGATGGCGAAGCAGCCCGGCAACATCGGCGACGCCGGCGGGCAGGGCGAGTTCCTCGGCGGCCCGGCCGACGCGCTCGCGCACCGAAGCAAAGTACAGAATGGTCAGCATCAGCGTCTCCCCGACTCAGTCGAGCAAGGCCGAAAACGGAGTGAAAGAGACCACGTCGCCACGTCGGATCACCTGCTGTGGTGCGTTGTCGACCAGGCCGTCGCCCCACACGGTCGAGGTCAGGACGCCGGAACCCTGGTTGCCGAACAGCTCGACACCGCCGCCGGCGTTGCTCCGCACGCGCAGGAACTCGCGCCGGGCGTCCGGGAATGGCCAGTCGAAATCGGCGTGCAGCCGGTAGCTGGCCGGCGCCACCTGCCGCACCCCCTGCATGCGCAGGAGCAGCGGCCGCACCAGCATGACGAAGGTGACCAGGCACGATACCGGGTTGCCCGGCAGCCCGACGAATGGGACCTCGCGCCCGTCCGTGGCGAGATGGCCGAAAGCCAGCGGTTTGCCCGGCTTGATCGCGATCTTCCACATTTCGAGCCTGCCGGCCAGTTCGACCGCCGCGCGGACGTGATCCTCCTCGCCGACCGAGACGCCGCCGGAAGAGATCACGAGGTCATTGTCGCTGGCCGCTGCCCGCAGCGCCGCCTGCGTCGCCGGCAGGGTGTCGGCGACCGCGCCGGCATCGTGCACGATGCAGCCGAGTCGTTCGAGCAGCGCCGCCAGCAGGAAGCGGTTGGTGTTGTAGATCGCCCCCGGCGGCAGCGTTTCGCCGGGCATCCGCAGTTCGTTGCCGGTGCACAGCACCGCCACCCGCAGGCGGCGGAACACCGGCAGCGAGGCGATGCCGACCGACGCCGCCAGCGCCGTGTCCTGCGGCCGCAGCCGCTGGCCGCAGGCGAGGATCTCGCTGCCGGCGGCGATGTCGCTGCCGGCGCGGCGAATGTGTTCGCCGCTGCGCGGCAGGTGGTTGATGCGCACCGCGGCAGCTTCGTGTTCGCAGAGTTCCTGCATCACGACCGCATCGGCCCCCGGCGGGATCGGCGCGCCGGTGAAGATGCGCGCGGCGCTGCCCGGCTGCAGCCGGCTGCCGACGCTGCCGGCGGGAATGCGCTGCGTCACCGGCAGGCAGGTCCCGACGCGCGGCACGTCGGCCACCGCGACGGCATAGCCATCCATCGCCGAATTGTCGAGCGGCGGCGCATCGACGGTTGCCGTCTGCGCCTGCGCGAGGACCCGCCGATCGGCGTGCCGCGTCGACAGCGATTCGACTTCGGCGACCGCCGGTGCTGCGGCAAGCAGGCGGGCAAGAGCTTCTTCAAAGGACAGCATCGGCTTCCCCGGTGAGTTGAAGATGATCGAGGATGAACGTGACGATCGTCGGCACGTCGTTCAGGTCGAGCCAGCAGAGCCCGGCCGGCAGCTCCGCCGGCGCTGCCTGGTCGGAGGCGACGGCAACGATCTGCCGCTGCTGTGGCCAGAGCGCTGGCTTGCCGTTGGCCGGCCGATGGACCTCGAGCCGGGGAATCGCCTCGTGCTTGAAACCCTCGACGAGTAGCACATCACAGGGCGAGAAACGGGTCGCGTATTCGGCGAGCGTCGGCTCGCGCGCACCGCGCAGTTCGTGCATCAGTACCCAGCGCGAAGCGTTGGCGAGCAGCACTTCGCCGGCGCCGGCCAAGCGGTGGCGAAACGAGTCCTTGCCCGGACGATCGATGTCGAAATCATGATGCGCGTGCTTGAGGACCGAGGTCCGCAGGCCACGCCCGATCATCTGCGGCAGCATGCGCTCGATCAGCGTCGTCTTGCCGGCACCTGAGTAGCCGGTGATGCCGAAGATCTTCATCGGCGATGGGCGCCGCCGGGCTGCCCGGGAACCGCAAGGACCGCGGCAAAGCCGCCACCCGGAGTGCGGAAGTTGGTCGTCTGGCCACGGTAGAGGCGCGCCGAAACAAGTTGCACGGCACCCCGGTAGACGTAGTTGCGCAGGTCGAGCTTGAAATCCTGCTCGACCCCGTCGATCAGCAGCCGGCGCTCGGACGGGCTGACGACGGCCTGTGCGACGTAGCCGCCGCGCGCGAGTTCGGCGAACACCCGCCGCGTCAGCTTGTCGCCGCGATACGCCGCCTTGCTGCCGAAACCGGCGACCGGTTTGAAGAACCACTGCCGGCGGCTGGTCCAGAAAGACTCGGCGTTGCGCGGCGTGACTTCCTCGGTGCGTGGAATGCTGCTCGCCAGCAGTTCGCGATCACTGTCGCCGACGCCGATCGCCTGCAGCCATTCCTGGTCGCCGAGCGCCAGCAGATTGCGCTTGTCGGCATACAGGGCATGCGTCCGCGGATGCGGCGTGAGGACGACGGCGTCGGCCAGGTAGGCCTGCAGCAGACTGTCGTTGCCTGGCTCGGCGAGGGCGAAGTCGGTCAGCCGGTTGTAGACCAGGTCGACGACCTCGCCACGGCAGCGCAGCCGCTCGCCGTCGTACGACAGTTCGGCGGCATCGGCGACCAGCGCCTCGATGCCATTGGCGGCAAAGAGCTGGCGAAAGAGCTCGAACTCCGGCGCCAGGTATTGCTCGGCGGGCGCCTCGTCGACAATCGCCACGCGCGCCAGCGGCCGGACGGCAGCCGCGGCTGGCTGCGCCAGCCGCCACTCGTTGCGGAACATGTCGAGAAAGCAGCGTTCGAGCGGAACGGACGGCGGCATCATCTGCGCCACCGGTACACAACACGCCCGTTGTGCGCGCAGCAGACGCGAATTCAGCAGCGCGCCGCCGGCATTCGAATTGATCTCGATGAGTTGCGGACCCTGCGGACCGAGGTGGAAATCGTAGCCCAGGAAGACGCCGGCGGCGGCCGGCGAATGCTGCGCCACCGCCGGCGCGTAGGCGAGCACCCGCTGCCGGTACGCGGGCAGGGCCACCACCCGTTCGACGGCGGCGATCGTCCTCGCCATCCGCTCGAGATGCACTTCGCTGACGAAGACCATGCTGTCGGCAAACAGGTGTGGTCGACTCGCCAGCCATTCGTCCACCGGCGCGCCGCGGTCACTGGCTGCGAGTTCACGCCGCAGCGACTCGTGATCGACCGAGATGCACGCGCAACCGCGATTCAGCAGCTCCGCCGTGGCACGGCAGTCAGCCGGCAGGAGGTCGATCAGCGCTGGCGGCAGTTGCGCGTTCATCGACCGGCGGACTCCGGCGCGGCGCTGAAGAAGGCCACGGCATCGGCCAGCTCACGCGTTCGCTGCATCGGTGGCAGGCTGCGCCAGATGCGCTTGCCGTAGGTCTTGGCGATCAGGCGCGGATCGCAGATCATCAGCACGCCGCGATCGGTCTCGTCGCGAATCAGCCGGCCTGCCCCCTGCTTGACGTTGATCACGACCCGTGGCAACTGGTACTCGAGAAAGGCGTTGCGGCCTTCGCTGCGCATTCTCTCGATGCGCGCCGACAGCACCGGGTCGTCCGGTGGCGCGAACGGCAGCTTGTCGATGACCACCAGCGACAGCGCTTCGCCGCGCACGTCCACCCCTTCCCAGAAGCTCTGGCTGCCGATGAGGATGGCATTGCCGAGACGGCGGAAGCGCTCGAGCAATTCGTTCTTGCCCTGCTCTCCCTGCAGCAGCAGCGGCAGCTCGAGCCCGTCGCGGGCCAGCCGGTCGGCGAGCAGTTCGTGTACCCGGCGCATCGCCCGCAGCGAGGTACACAGGAAAAAGGCGCGTCCGCCGCTCGCCCGCAGCACCGGCCACGCTGCGCCGACGACCGCCTCGGCATAGTCGGCGCTGTTCGGGTCGGGCAGATTGCGCGGCGCGTAGAGCAGCGCCTGTCGCGGGTAATCGAACGGACTCTCCCAGCGCGCCGAAGCGGCATCGACCAATCCCATCTCGGAGCAGTAGTGGCCGAAGTCGTTCTGCACGGCGAGCGTCGCGGAAGTGAAGATCCAGGCCCGCGGATGCCCGCTCATCTGCTTCTGCATGATGCCGGCGATCGCCAGCGGCGTTGCGTTGAGCTGCAGCGCGTGCGTGTAGGTTTCCGCCCAACGGACGAAGTCTTCGTTGCTGCCGCTCTGCCACGCTTGCAGGCGCTGCAACAGCTCGCTCGCGCGGCGCCAGCAGTTGTCGAGCCCCTCACCGCGCTGCGCCTGCGTCTCGAGCAGACCGGCCAGTGCCTCGACGGCAGCGATCACGGTCGCCAGAGCGTCGGCAAACCCGGGCCGTGCGGCGAGCTGCGGCAACGAGCAACGCGCCGGCTCGAGCGGCAGCGTCAGTCGCAGGTCGCGGACGTCCTTCTCCAGGCGGCTGCACAGGCGCGGCAGGTCGAGGCAGTCGCGGGCCGCCGCCAACCCTTCGCTCTGCGCGTCACGAGCAAGCTCGAGGAGCTGCGCGGTCGATACGCTTTCACCGAAGAACAGGCTGGCGACTTCGGGCAACTGGTGGGCCTCATCGAAGATCACCGTGTTGCACGCCGGCAGAAGTTCCGCCGTGCCTTCGTCGCGCAGCATCACGTCGGCGAAGAAGAGGTGATGGTTGACCACCACCAGGTCGGCCGCCAGCGCCTCACGGCGGGCGGCGAGGACGAAGCACTCCTTGTGTTGCGGACATTCCTGGCCCAGGCAGTTGTCGCGTGTCGAGGTGACCATCGGCCACACCGTCGCGTTCTCGGGAACGTCGACACATTCGGCCTTGTCGCCACTGCGGGTCGTGCGGGCAAACCGGGCGATGCGCTGCGCCAAGGCAGCGTCCTCGCGCGTGAGAAAGCGGCCATCGGCGAGCGAGCGCGCGAGATGATGGTGGCAGAGGTAGTTGGCGCGTCCCTTGAGCAGGGCAACCTTGACCGGCAGACCCAGAGCCTTGCGGATCGTCGGAATGTCGCGCGCGAAGAGCTGGTCCTGCAGGTTTCTGGTACCGGTCGAGACGATCACCTTGCCGCCCGCGAGCAACGCCGGAACGAGGTAGGCATAGGTCTTGCCGGTACCGGTGCCGGCTTCGGCGACGAGCACGCGGTTGCCCGCCATGGCGGCGGCGATGCTTTCGGCGAGTTCGAGCTGCTGCTGCCGCGGGCGATAACCGGGAACCGCCGCGGCGAGCGGCCCGGAGGCGGAGAAGACTTCGGCGAGCAAGGCGGTCATTGACGGTTCGTCGGGGGCAGCGAGCATGCTACCAGAAGCCGGCGCGCGCAGCCGCAAAACGCACCACGGCCAGACGAAGAGCGTCCGCCGCGTGGGAGCAAGCAGATCCTAAGGACCGGCCTTCTGCAGCAGCTCGCGCAGAAAGCGCACCGGGATGGCGAAGCTGATTCCCGACGGCTTGCTGAGAACCGACTCCTTGTTCTCCTTGACGAAGACCATGTTGATGACGCCGAGGACCTCGCCGCGGCTGACCTCATAGAGCGGACCGCCGCTGTTGCCGGGGTACGCCGTCGCATCGAGCTGGTAGATGTCGAAGCTGCCTTCCCTGATCTGCTGCACCACGCGGGCGTTGAGTTCGCGTGCATTGGCCCCCGGCAGGACGATCGGCGTGATCGCCGAGATGATACCGCGGTGAGTGACCGGCGACAGGCCCAGCGCGCCGCCGATCGGGAAGCCGGTAAAGGCGACCGACTGCCCTTCGCGCACCGGTTCCGCGTCGTGCAGGGTCAACGCCGGCAGCAGCGGGCCGTCGATGCGCAGCAGCGCGAGATCGCGGCCCTTGTCCACTGCGACGACTCTGGCCGGCCGCTGCTGCGCCTTGGCGCCGGCCAGGCGAACAATGATCACCAGCTTCTCGCCTGCCACCTCGTCGATTGCTGCCTGGATCACGTGCGCGTTGGTCGCCACGGTACGCCCGTCGCTGACGACGAAACCCGTTCCGCGCATGACGAACTGCGGGCTGCGGGTCACCTGATGCGTCCCGACGACGACCACCGACGGTTTGACGCGCTCGATCACATCGGGCAAGTCTGCCGTCGCCGTGCCGGCCAGTGCCAGCACGCCGACGATCACGGTGGCGATCGCCAGCAGCCTGCGCACGACCTGCACCCTAGACGCCCCGGATCGAACGGATGCGCGGCAACTCCGGCGATGGCGTCGTCACCTTCGCGTCGTAGGGATGATCGTCGCGCTTGAAGATGCCGATGATCCGCTTCACGTAGCCCTGTGTCTCGGCATAGGGCGGCACGCCGCGATAGCGATTGACCGCACCCTCCCCGGCATTGTAGGCGGCAGCGACCAGACTGACGTCACCTTCGAAATAGGCCAGCAGCCAGCGCAGGTAAGCCAGTCCGCCGCGCAGGTTCTGCTCCGGATCGAAAGGCTGCTTGACGTTGAAGCGTGCCGCGGTATCGGGAATCAGCTGCATCAACCCCTGCGCATTCTTGTTCGACAGCGCCGACGGATTGAAATTGGATTCGGTGCGGATCACCGCCAGCGCCAAGCGCGGACTGACGCCGTACTCCGGCGCCAACTGCTGCACGAGACCGACGACCTTCTTCTGCAACTCGGTGCTCGGCACGATGACGTCCTTGCCGTCATCGAGGAAAGCGACGTTGCGCATGCAGTCGGGAACCGCCGCCGCGGGCTCGCCGACGAAGCGCTGCATCCTCTGTGACTGCTCGTGTCCCTGCCTGGCCGCCAGGGCAAAGAAGAACGCTGCCCGAGAGTCGTCACGCTCGATGCCACGGCCATTGGCATACATCCAGCCGAGGTTGAACTGCGCCTCCGGATCACCCAGCCGGGCGCCCTCGCAATAGAGCGTGACCGCGCGCGCGTAATCCCGCGGCACCCCCTCGCCATGCTCGTGCGCCAGCGCCTCCTTGCGCAGCGCCAGGCGACGCTCGGCTTCGGACTCCTTCGGCACGCCCCCGGCAGCGGCGGCAAAGGATGGCACGGCAAAGCTCAGCAAACCGCAGAAAAGGATCGCGCCGTGGCGCATCAGGGCAGAACAGCGAAGACAGGAAGCTTTCATCAATGAACTCCAGCGGCCACGCCAAAACGTGACACGTACCACGGCATCGCCACCCGGACCCCCTCCTCGATCCGGTGGCTGGGAACATAGCCAAGCAGGCGCCTGGCCTTCGAAATGTCGGCGCGTGAGTGGCGAACATCGCCTGGCCGGAAATCACTGTGCACCGGTTGCACCTGACGCACCCCGGGGCAGAAGTCGAGCAAGGCCTCACGCAGAATGTCGAAAAGCCGGTTCAACGATGTACGGTCGTCGACGGCGACGTTGTACACCTGATTCACTGCCGCCGGATCGTCGCTCGTCGCCGCCAGCAGGTTCGCCTGCACGGCGTTGTCTACGAAACAGAAATCGCGACTGGTCTCGCCGTCACCGTTGATCGTCACGACGTCGCCGAGCAGCATCGCACGTGTCCAGCGGGGGATCACGGCGGCGTAGGCGCCCTCCGGATCCTGACGCGCACCGAAGACGTTGAAATAGCGCAGGCCGATCGATGGCAAGCCGTAACAGCGCGCGAAGACGTCCGCGTACAGCTCGTTGACCAGCTTGGTAACGGCGTACGGCGAGAGCGGCCGGCCAATCTGGTCCTCGACCTTGGGCAGGGCCTGGTGGTCACCGTAGGTCGAACTCGACGCCGCATAGACGAAGCGCTGCACACCGGCATCGCGGGCGGCAACCAGCATGTTGAGGAAACCGTCGACGTTGGTGGCATTGGTCGCCAGCGGATTCGCCAGCGAGCGCGGCACTGAACCGAGCGCCGCCTGATGGAGGACGAACTCAACGCCGTGGCAGGCGTCACGGCAGGCATCGGGATCGCGGATGTCGGCCTCGATGAAGCGATGCCGGCGCCAGTGGTCAGCGCCCACCAGCGCCTGCACCTCTTGCAGATTCCGCCGGTGGCCGGTGGCGAAGTTGTCCATCCCGACCACCGTCTGGCCGAGCCGGAGCAGCGCCTCGACGAGATGCGAGCCGATGAATCCGGCACTACCCGTCACCAGCCAGCGCGCCGAGCGCTGCTGCAGCCGCTCGGCGAGCGGCGCCAGCGCCGGATCCGCGATGCAGCTCAGAGACGCCACACGCTCACCCCTTGCGCCACCAGTTGCGCCTCGTTGAACATGCTCTTGACGTCCGTCAGCACGCCGCCCGGCTGCAACTTGGCAACGACATCGGTCAGCGGACGCTCGCGGAACTGGCTGTGGGCAACCGCAGCGACGATCGCCGCCGCTGCCGGCAGCTCATCCCACGGCGTCAACTCGACACCGTATTCGTGCAGAGCCTCGGCAGCGTCGGCGACCGGCTCATGCACGACAACCCGCGCACCGTAGGACTCGAGTTCGCGGATGACGTCGATGACGCGCGAGTTGCGCAGGTCGGGACAGTCCTCCTTGAAGGTCAGGCCGAGGACGATGACCGGCGCCCCCTTGACCTGCCAGCCACTGCGGATCAACTGCTTGACCGTCTGCTCGGCGATGAACTTGCCCATGCCGTCGTTGATCCGCCGCCCGGCATTGATCACCTGCGGGTGATAGCCGAGCATCTCCGCCTTGTGCGTCAGGTAATAGGGATCGACGCCGATGCAGTGACCGCCGACGAGTCCCGGCCGGAAGGGGAGAAAATTCCACTTGCTGCCGGCCGCCTCGAGAACCTCGACGGTGTCGATGCCGATGCGATCGAAGATGATCGCCAGCTCGTTCATCAGGGCGATGTTCAGGTCACGCTGCGTGTTCTCGATGACCTTGGCAGCCTCGGCGACCTTGATGCTCGATGCCGGAAAGACGCCGGCAGTGATGACGCTGGCGTACATCTGACGAACCCGCTCGAGGGTTTCCGGGGTATCGCCGGAGACGACCTTGACGATCTTCGTCAGCGTCCGCTCCTTGTCGCCCGGATTGATGCGTTCGGGCGAGTAACCGACGAAGAAATCCTCCTTCCATTTCATTCCGGAGCACTTCTCGATGATCGGAATGCAGACCTCCTCGGTCGCCCCCGGATAGACCGTCGACTCGAAGACCACGGTGGCACCCCGCTTGAGGTTTCTGCCGACCGCTTCCGACGAGCCGATCAGCGGCCCGAAGTCGGGTTGATGCGCCGCGTCGACCGGTGTCGGCACGGCAACGATGACAAAGTCCGCCGCTGCCAGTGCAGCCGGATCATTGCCGACTTCCAGGTGAATCGCCGCCTTGAGGTCGGCACTGCTCACTTCGCCCGTCGGATCGACATGGCGGCGATACTGCGCCACCTTGCTTGCCGACAGATCGTAACCGATCGTCCGCATCTTCTTGCCAAACTCGACGGCGAGAGGCAGACCGACGTAACCCAGACCCACCACAGCAACAATAGTCATGAACACTCCATTTCAGTTGGTTCTCCTGCCACGGATGCCGGCAGCCGGCAGCCCTCGCGGCTACAGCCCTTTCTGCAACTCCGCCACCTCGGCCTGCGCCGGGAACTTGTCGCCGAGTTTCGCGACTTCATCGAGTTGCTTCTTGGCCTCGCTCTTCTGACCCGCCTTGATCAGCGCCCGCGCATAGTTGAGGCGAATCACCGCGGCCTGCGGCGCCAGTTCCAGCGCCTGGCGGAACAGCTCGAACGCCCGCTGCGTCTCGCCCTTCTCCATCAGCAGCACCGCCAGGGTATCCATCTGTGCCGGCTGGTTGGGCGCCAGCCTGTTCGCCTTCTCGGCATACTCCATCGCCTTCGGATCCTTGATCTGAGCGCCAACCCACGCCAGATTGTTGAGCACGATCGCGTTTTCGGGCTGGGCCTCGAGCAGCACGCGGTAGTGCCGGGCAGCACTCGCATAATCCTTGCGGGCAGTGGCGTGACCGGCCAGATAGAAGCGAAAGCGCGTGTCCTTGGCATGCTCCTTCAGCCAGCCGGCAGCGAAAGTGTCGGCCTCTGCCGTACTGCCGCTGTTGGCCAGCGCGAGATGGAGTTTGGCCGCCAGGTCAGGGCCGCCAGCCTCCTTGAGCCCAAGCCGGTAGGCGGCAATGGCTGCCGGCCAGTTTTTCAGCGAAGCCTGCGCGTCGCCCTCGAAGAGGTAGCCGACCGCCTCTTTCGGGCGCTGTTTCTGGACTTCCTTGGCCATCGCCAGTGCTTCGGCAGGCCGCCCGGCGTCGAGCTCGAGCATCATGATCCCGCGCTGCGCCTCGAGCGAATTCGGCTGTACCTTGAGCGCCTTTCTGAGGTTCTCCAGGGCAGCAGGCTTGTTCTTGGCCACCACTTCGATCTCTGCCATCCGCAGATAGGGCAACGGCAGATCGGGTTTCAGTGCGGCAAGTTTGCCATAGGTCGCCAGGGCCTGATTGTAGTCCTGCGCCGCCTGCTGGGCGCGTCCGGCGGCGTCGAGGATCTCGGGTCGTTCGGGCAGCGCGGCAACCGCATCCTGGGCGGCGGCGAGCGCGCTCTTGACCTCGTTCTTGCCCAGGTAGAGACCGATCAATGCCAGCCGTGGTGCCGACTCCTGCGGATTGGCCGCGATCGCCCGGTTGATCAGGGTGGCAACTTCCTCGGTGGTGCCGCCGGTTCTGGAGCGCAATTCGGCCAACGCGAGGAATCCCTGCGTGCTCTTCGGATCCTTGGCGACAACCGCCTCGAAGCGCTTCTTCGCCTCCTCGGGTTTCTTGTCCGCCATGTCAAGACTGGCCAGGTTGGCTGCTGCCGGGAAGTACGCGGCGTTCAGCGCGAGGGCCTGCTCGAAGCTCTTGCGGGCGCCTGCGAGATCGCGCTTGCCGAGCAGGGCCGTGCCGCGCAGGTTGTACACCAGCGGATTCTCGGGTTGCTTCTTCTCCAGGGCGGCGATCGCCTTCAGCGCCGGGTCGAACGCGCGCCGCTGCAGATGCGCAGTGATCAGTGCCAGATCGGCGCGATTGCCGGGGTCGGCGGCCGCCACCTGCTCGAGGTCGCGAAAGGCCGTGTCGGTGTCACCGCGGGCCATATTGACCATTGCCAGCGAGGTCCGCTTGCCGGCATTCTGGGGATCGAGGGCCGCCGCCTTGGCAAAGAAGGCGCCGGCCTTGTCGACCTGGCCGTTCTGCAGAAACACCTGTCCGGCCAGCGCCAGCATGTTTGAATCCTGGTCGATCTTGCCGAGCACCGGCTCGATCAGCGGCAGGGCTTTCGCCGGCTGCCCGTTGCGCAGGTAACTGGCGATCAAGACGCGGCGGGCGATGCCCAGTTCGGGCGTTTTCGGCAGCGCCTTCAGGAGGTAGTCCTCCGCCTGCGGATAGGCCTTGAGTTCGTACTCGATCAGGCCGGCCAGTTGCAGACCGAGCGGGTTCTCCGGAACGACGCGCAGCATCAGCAGGACGGCGTCACGCGCAGCAGGATAGTCCTTCTTCTGATACGCCAGCATCGCCGTCAGATAATGCGTCTGCGGATGATTGGCGGCGAACTGCTTGATCGTCGCCAGTTGCTGGGCGGCGGCATCGAGCTGGTTCTCCGCCAGTTGCAGCCGCATGATCGCCGCGTGCGCCGCGAGGTAGTCCGGCTTCACCTCGACCGCCTTGCGGTAGGCCGCCATCGCCGCGGCGCCATCGCCCTGGGCCAGCAGCAGGTCACCCTTGAGCTGCCAGGCTTCGTACAGCCTCGGCGAGTCCTGCAGCCCGCGGTCGAGGATCGCCAGCGCCCCGGGCAGATCGCCGCCGGTGGCTTTCAGTCGCGCCTCGCCGATCAGCGCCGGCGCATAACCCGGCTGCGCGGCCAGCGCCGCTGCATAGGCTGCTTCCGCCTGCTGCGGCTTGTCCTGCAGCAGATAGGCCTGGCCAATCGATGTCTGCAGGTCAGCCCTGGCTTCGGCCGTGGTGAGCGGGGCGCTGGCCAGATCCTTGATCACCTTGTCGCCCTGGCCCATCATCAGCAGCGTACGGGCAAGCAAAGGGGTGGTCTGTTCGGCCGAATAGTTGAGCTCCTGCGCCTTGCGCAGCTCGACCTCGGCGCCAGCCGGATCGCCGCCCGAAAGCAGCGCCCTGGCCAGCAGGAAACGGGCTTCGGCGAGTTGCTGATCCTGCTGCAGGGCGTTCTTGAGGTGGATCACCGCCGTCTTGTGGTCGTTCTTCTGCAGCGCTTCCTTCGCCTGGTTCAGCAGATCCGCAGGCTTCTCGCCACCACCACAGCCGACCACGAGTAGAGCAGCCAGCAGCGCCGAGGCGGTCGCCCTGCGCAGCGCATGCACCGAGTTACGAGTATTCATGAAGTTCCCTCTGAGTCGAAAAGCTTGCCCGAAAAAGGTCCTGTTCGCGGTATCACTTGAGTCCAAACCTGTGCATCATATCGTACAGCGTCGGACGGCTGACACCGAGCAACTCGGCGGCTCTGACGACGTTGCCATCCGCACGCGCCAGCGCAGCGATGGTGACCCGTTTCTCGGCCTCGTCACGCGCGTTCCGCAGGTCGAGCACGGTTTCCTCGGCCTGCACCCCGCTGAGGACACCGATGTCGGCGGCGGTGATCTGATTCCCGTCAGCCATGATCACCGCCCGCTTGATGCAGTTCTCGAGTTCGCGCACGTTGCCCGGCCAGGCGTGTGCTTCGATCGCACGCAGGGCATCCTCGCGCAAGCTCATCGCGCCACGTGCGTTCTCGGCGGCGAAACGCCGCACAAAGACATGGGCAAGCAGCGAGGCATCGCCCGTGCGGGAACGCAGCGGCGGTATGTTCACGACGATTTCCGCCAGACGATAAAACAGATCCTCGCGGAAACGACCCTCGCTGATCAGGTTCTGCAGATTCTGGTGCGTCGCGCAGACGATGCGGACGTTGACCGGGATCTCCTGGCGGCCGCCAATCCGCTCGATCACCCGCTCCTGCAGGAATCGCAGCAGCTTTGCCTGCAGGTTGTGCGGCAGATCACCGATCTCGTCGAGCATCAGCGTACCGTTGTGGGCCGTCTCGATCTTGCCCGGCGTCGTCTTGCCGGCACCCGTAAAGGCCCCCTTCTCGTAGCCGAAGAGCTCGCTCTCCAGGAGGTTGTCGGGAATCGCCGCGCAGTTGATGGCAACGAAGCGCTCGCGACGCCGCGGCGACGACTCGTGCAGCCCACGCGCGAGCAACTCCTTGCCGGTACCGCTCTCACCGAGCAGCAGCACGGTCGCATCGGTGACTCCGACGCGCTCGATCGTCCGGCAGACGCGCAGCAGATCCGGGTCGCGGGTGATCATCCCCGACATCGCATCCGGCTGCTGCATCGCCTGCAGCCTTTCGTTCTCCTTTTGCAGTTCGTGCAGCCGGTAAGCCCGCTGGATCGTCAGGCCGAGCATTTCGACCTCGAACGGCTTGGCGAAGAAGTCATAGGCACCGAGGGCGATCGCGCGCAGGGCGTTCGCCCGGTCGTTCTGGCCGGTGAGCACGATGACCTTGGTATCGGGTGCCACGCTCAGGATCTCCTCGAGGAGCTTGAAGCCTTCGGACACCGAGTCCGGGTCGGGCGGCAGGCCCAGATCCATGGTCACCACGGGCGGCTGGTAGCGGCGCATGAGCTGCATCGCCGTCTCGCGGTCGTCGGCGGCCAGCGTTTCGTACTGATCGAACGCCCAGCGAATCTGCTTCTGCAGGGCGCGGTCGTCCTCGACGATCAGCAGGTGTGGCATTTTCGCAGCACTCATTCGTGTTTCCCCGATAATTCATCCGACTTCCGAGCCTTGCCCACTTCGAACAACGGCAGCAGGAGGTCCACCTGGGTGCCGACGTCGACGGCGCTGTCCACCGAGACCCTGCCGCCGAGTTCGTGGACGTATTGGAAGCTCTCGTAGGCGCCGATTCCCATCCCCGTCGGCTTGGTCGTCTGAAAGGGCTTGAACAGCCGCTCGCGGACGAAGTCGGGGCTCATGCCATGCCCGGTATCGCCGACCTCGACAAGCGCCTGGTCACCCTGGCGAGCCATCCTGACCCAGACGCGGCCGCCCCGTTCGGTGGCGTCGAGCGCATTCTGCACCAGGTGGCCGATGACCCGCTCGATCCTGTCCTCGTGACCGCGTGCCAGCAGCCTTTCCTCGATGCTCAGCTCGACCTCGCGCCCCTGCCCCGACTTGGCCGTCTGAATGCGCCGCAGCACATCCGCGAGATCGATGCCGCGCGGCCCATCGAGCGGTGTCGTTCCCTGTCGCAACTGCATCATCAGCTGCCGCATCCGCTCGACGGAGTGCTCGACGGTCATCAGCATGTCCTTCTGGAATTCCGGATTGTCACGGTGACGCTCGGCATTCTTCAGCATCAGCGAGAGCTGGGCGATGATGTTCTTCAGATCATGCACGACGAAAGCCGACATCCGGTTGAAGGAATCGAACTTCCGCACTTCGAGCAGCGCCTCACTCGCCTGCATCTGACCGAGGAAGGCACCCGCCTGCCGGGCCGCCGTCTTGAGTAGATCGTTGACCTCCCAATTGACGTCGATCCTCGTTCGCGCCGTCGCCAGCACGACAAAGGCGATCAGCTCGCTGCCGGTGGTCAGCGGCACCACCAGCCAGGCGTTCGGCACCTCGACCAGCCACGACGGAACCACCAGCCCGTCATAGCGGCGTGGCAGCGAGCGATACTCCTCGAGGTTGATCACCCAGCCGCTGTCGAGCAGGAAGCGACACAGCGGGCTGTCGGCATCCTCGGTCGCCGGCGACGCGGGCATGTTCCAGAACGCCGCCTGCGCGAAGAAGCGGCCGGAGGGGTCCTTCAGCCAGAGCGCACCGCTCGGGCTCTCGACCATGTCGGCGAGCCCACGAACCACGTGCCGGCCGAGACTGGTGAATCCTCCCTGCGAAGACAGCGTGGCGGTGAAGCGCAACCACTCCTCGCGGTAGTCGTAGCGGTAGCTGAAGAAGTGCTTGCCGACCTGGACCCGCAGGCGCGCCCGCATCGAACCGGAGAAGGTCAGCACCGCCAGCACCAGCAGGGCAGCGAAGAGCAGCGCCAGCTGCAGCGCCCGCCCCCATTCGCCACCGAAGAAACGCACGTAATAGCCGGCGGCGGCCATGAACAGCAGATAGGTGCCGACGATCAGCAGTGTCGCCGACTGCAGCACCGCCCGCTGTGACATCACCAGTCGACGCTTCCAGTCGTGGCTGCGGATGGCCGACAGCGCCACCAGCGGCAGCGCCAGTGCATGCGCGAAGCCGCGAATGCTGAAGGCGTCGGCATCGATCCGGTTGAACAGCAGGGCATCCGAGTAGACGTACAGGTCGAACAGGAAGACGCCGCCCAAGCCCAGACACAAGGGCTTGATGCTCCAGCGAAAATCGGGTGACACGTTGCGAAAGAGGCGCTCGACGAGAACCAGCCCGAAAACGCTCATCGCCAGCGAGACGAACAGCGCCAGCCGCTGCGCTGAACCGGCGAGGTCGACGCCGAAGATTGCCATCGCCTGCGCGACAAAGCCGCCGACCACCAGCAGCACGGCAAGCGCACTCAGCCACCCGGTAGCCGCCGTTGCCGGCGCGCCATCAGCGGACTCCGGCCGCATCAGGATGATCAGGAAGAGATACCAGCCACCAAAGCGAAGCACGTCTGCCAGCAGGCTGCCGGCGAGAAAGATGCCCTGACCGGTGAGCGCGAACGCCAGACCCAGCATGCCCCAAACGGTGCACAGGGCGACGGCCAGGAACATCGCGCCGCTGCGAGCACTGCTGCGCCGGCCCGAAGCCAGGTAGAGCGTCAGCAGCGCGGCCAGCACACCCGCCAGGCCGTAGCTCCACGCCGAGATCATCGCCATCTTGCCGTCCATCACCGCCAGCAATCCTCGTCAGTCGAAAGCAGCAACCGGAGCCGCCATTGCCCGGTCACCGGGCACCCTTGCCGGTCAGAACCACGCCGACGGTATGGAAAAGAATCACGATGTCAAGGAAGAGGGTGTGGTTCTTGACGTAGTAGAGATCATATTGCAGCTTCTGGACCGAATCCTCGATCGTCGAACCGTACTGGTAACTGACCTGCGCCCAGCCGGTGAGACCGGGCTTGACACTGTGGCGCACGGCATAGAAGGGTATGTCGCGCGTCAGCTGGTCGACGAAATAGGGTCGCTCGGGACGCGGTCCGACCATGCTCATGTCACCGGCCAGCACATTGTAGAGCTGTGGCAGTTCGTCGATGCGCAGCTTGCGGATGATGCGGCCAACCCGCGTCACCCGGTCGTCATCGGTGGCTGCCCAGCGCGGCTTGCCATCGCTCTCGGCATCGTTGCGCATGCTGCGGAACTTGATCACGTTGAACAGGCGCCCATCGAGACCGACCCGCTCCTGCCGGTAGAACACCGTCAGGCCATCCTCGAGGACGATCAGGATCGCCGTCAGCAGCATCACCGGCAGGGCGAGCAACAGCAGCAGCAGCGCGATCAGGATGTCGAAGGCGCGCTTGAAGAAGGTCCGCCGCCAAGTCTGCCGGAAACCCTCGCCAAAGATCAACCAGCCGACGCGCAGCGAATCGAGGCGCAACTGCCCGAGCGCACGCTCGAAGTAACTGGCGAGATCGAGCACCTTGACACCGGACAACTTGCAGTCGAGCAGTTCGCGCAGCGGCAGTGCACCGCCGCGGCGTTCGCGCACGGCGACGATGATCTCGTCAACCTTCAGCGAGTGCGCCGTATCGGAGAGCGACATCGCCTGTGACAGGACCACCTGCGCCGGAACGACCACCTCGGGATCACTCGAGCAGGGATAGAAACCGACGATCTCGATGTCGGGATCGGACTTGCAGAGCACACGGCCAACGTTCTCGGCTTCCGCGCCAGCGCCAAAGACCAGCACCCGGTGCCGCAGCAACGAGCCCGGCATGCTGTGCGCACCATGGACTCGGCGCACGAGGGTCGCGAACAGCGCCGCCAACCCGGACAGCAGCATGAAGCCGCGGTCCACCTCGGCAATCGCCAACAGCGAGAAGACGACATAGGCCAGCGGAATGGCCAGATACAGCGAGAGGACGGCGCGCGCACGGGTTTCCGCCAGCGTCCGTGAGTGAACGCGCTGGTAGATGCCCAGCCAGGAATTCAACACGATCATCGTCAGGGCAAAGATGATCGCGTAGAAGGCGATCCTGTCGAGTTCCAGATTCGCCCCACCGCCAAGCCAGACGGCGGCCAGAACGACGCACACGACCGGGAACATCAGGTCGACGGCAACCTGGGCGACAGTCTTGCGATGAAACCAATGATTGAACACCTTGATCACGATAGACCCCCTGCAAGCATGAACAACGCCCCGCGCGTGTCGTTGAGAAACGAATCCTGCTGAACCGTCCCGCTGCTTCATCGGGAGGGCTCGGCGATACGCATGACACGAAGGCTATCAGCGCGGCTGACGGGAGAGCGTGACCTAATGCACAGGCAGCGGAGAATAGCGCAGCGAAGACAAACTGCCAGGCTTTGCGACCATCGATAAACCACTTTCAAAGATCAACATAATCGTATGATAAAATTGCAAGTAATTGATATTGCTGATTTGCTCGCTTGGGGGATTATACACTGCCGGGCAGCTCGGGCAGCTTGCCGGGTCGCGCCAGCCGGGCATTCCCGCCCGGGCAGTGGTCGATGAACAGCGCGTAACAGAGTAACAGATGGAAGAGAAACGCAACGCGCGGCATGTCGATCAGGCTGACGAACAGGCCGGCCGCCATGCAGCCCAGCAGCGCCGCCAGCAGGTAGGGAGCCAGTTCGTCTCCGCCGGCGGCAGAGCGCAGCAGATTGGCGATCGCCAGCGCGGCCAGCGCCAGCAGCAGACCGAGTCCGAGCGCCCCCTGATCGAGCAGCATCTCGAGGTAGAGGCTGTCGATATGCCAGGGCAGGAAGTAGTGACGAGCGGCAAAGAACCAGCGCGCAATGCCCTGCGAGAAATCGCCGTTGACCAGCAACGGTCGACCACGGCCATCGATCAGGCTGAGCCGGTCCACCTCGACGAACTGCGACGGACCAAGCAGGCGCAGCGAGAAGAAGCCGGGCACCGGCAACTGCCTCGACTCGGGCAGCAGCGCGCTGGCGAACAACGACAGCTCGAAGCGCCGCCATTCACCGCCGCCGCCAACGAAGACGGCCGACTCGGCACACGCGGCAGCGTACAGCAGGTGCTTGTGGCAGACGCTGGCGACGAGCACCGCCGGCTCCGCCGAACGCGCGACCAGGCTGAACCGATGGGTACCGGCAAGCGGCGCCGGCACGCGTTGCAGCAGTTCCCAGCGGCCGCGCTGCGGCGCGCGCCATGCCGGTCCGGAGAGCCCCAGATGGCGGCCATCGACGTCGTCGACGAGGTGCAGCCAGCCGGGCATTTCGCGTCCGGCGACCGCGGCCGAGTAGTCGGCCGGAAACCTTCCAAGACCCCTGCCGAAAAGAAAGTCGGCGCCACCGGTCAGGAGACCCAGGCCCTCCTGCCAGTGCGTCAACCGCCCGACGAGATCGCGCTCGCCGCTCGCCAGCCGGCTGCCCATGAACTCACCCAGACCGGCCACCAGCAGCACCTCGACGACCAGGATTCCCGCCAGCCCCCGGTTGGCCAGTTGTCGCCATCGCGGCGGCTGTCGCCGGCCGCACCCGCCCGACCCCACCGCCGACGCCTGCCGGACCCGGCACCAGAGGAGAACGACCGCCGCCACGGCCAGGCCGAGATAGAGCGCCCGCGAAAAGGTGGTCAGGCAAGCGTAGCACGCGAGCACCACCAGCAGCGCCGCGCTCAGCCAGCGGCCGGGCGTCGGCGCTCGCCGGACCGCGCACACGGCAAACGGCAGTGTCAGCGCAAGAAAGGCGTCGAGCGCCGCGCCACCGACGTGCATCTCCCAGAACAGGGCAGTCGTGCGGTACGCCGTGCTGAAGTCGAGCAGACCGGGATAGGCGAGACGTTCCCAGAGCGCCGCCAGAACCGCCACCGCCAACCCGCTGACCATTCCGCAAGTCAGGTAGCGCGCACTGCGCCGCCGCTCGCAGCGCAACAGGTGGCGTAGCGACGGCAGCAGCAGCAACGGCAGAAGGAACCCCTTGGCCACCCGCAGGCTGTTCAGCGGCTCTTCATAACCCTCGTACCAGTCGAGCGGCAGGCCGCCAGCGGCGACCAGGCCACGCCAGGCGGCGAAGAGGCAGGATGCCGTGAGCAGGGCGAGACCGACCAGCGCCAGCCGCTGTCGGCCGCCAGTGTCGCCGGTGGCCGGCAGTCCCGGCGCCGGGGCCGTCGCGACGGCTGCCGGCGCGGCGTCGCCGGGCTTGTACTGGCGCCTGTCGGCCACCGGCAGCCACCTTTCCGGCAGCAGTCGCTGCAACACCAGGCGGGCCAGCGAACCGGCAGCCGCCCCGAGGCAAAGCAGGTCAAACTCTTCGACGCCGATCCAGCCCGTCCATGGCGAGAAGCCGGCCAGCGGCAGACCGGCAGGCAGAACAGCCAGCCAGAGGAGCGGGTGCAGGCAGACAGCGATGCTCCAGACGACCAGCGCAAGCGGCAGTAACACCGACCACAACGGGTGATTGATCGCAATGAAGGCAGCCAGCGCGGCACTGAGCATCGCCAGCGCGCCATGCAGCAGGGTCATCGACGCCCCTCACGGCAACCGCTGATGGTGACAAGGCGGCCGATTCTGTCGTTCGCGCCCGCTTCTGTCAACGCGCCCCCGCTCGCCGCCGGCAGGCAACGGCTTGCCAGTCGGCGCGCACTGGAGTCTAATCGGCTGCCGCCTGTTTCAGCGCCTCACCCGGAGCGGCGAGCAAAGCCCTGCAGCCGGCACCGATGGAGGAAGCGAATGAGCACGTTGTGGATCGTACTTGGCCTCTGTGTCGTCTTCGTTCTGTCGGCAGCCATCCGGCTGCTGCGCAACAGCGACCCGGGCAGGAACCCGCCGCTACCGCGCAAGGAAACACTGCACGACTGGCGCAACGACCGCTGACCGGTCGTCAGGCGATCGGCACCAGCGGCGCCGAGGCCGCCGAACCCATGCTGCCGGCTCAGCCGGCAGCGGCACCGGTCGCTGCCGACAGCGCCGCCTGCAGTTCCTGCCGCAACAGTGCCGGCAGCGCCGCCTGCTCGGCATGCTGCACCTCAGCAAGGACCGGCTGCGCCGGCCAGCCGCGGTCGGCCCAGTCCAGCCCGGCAAAGCGGCGAGCCCCGGCGTAACGCGGGATGACGTGAAAGTGCACGTGATGGTCGACCATCATCAACATCAGATAGTTGATCGCCTGATAGTCGAATGCCAACCGCAGGGCCCGCTCCAGCGAGCCGACGATACCGGCCAGCGCCGCCATTTCTGCCGCCGTCACCTCCGAGAAGCATGCGGCGTAACGGTTCAGAGAAAGAATCCCCGACCCGAGCGTGACCTGGCCCGGCCGCACCGACCACGACCAGGCCTCGTTGCGCACTACCAGCAGTTCGTCGACACGGAACTTCGCGCGAAAACCGCCAAAAACCTCTACCTCCAGTTCGTCCATCCGTCACCACCTCCAGGAGCAGTCCGCACACAGCGAGAGACTGGCGGCTGCCCGGCCGCCCTCCGTTCGCACGCCATGCTGCCGACCCCGGCCCGGACATTCGGCTCCCGCCGGCAGCTGGCACCGAATTGTGTCACACTGCGACAGTGGCTGCCCCCCGGGCAGCGCCTGCTCGGATCGGGAAAGGAGAACGGCATGACCAGATACGGCTTCGTCGCCTCGGGCGGCGGCTATCGGAGTTTCTTCAGCGAGGGGGTTCTGGTCTGGATGAGGAAACAGGGCGTACCCCTGGTTCACATTGCCTCGACCAGCTCGGGCAACAACATCGTCATCGATTACCTGCTCTGGGACTGGGAAAACGAAGAACTGCCGCCGGTACTGACGCGCACCGTCAGGCTCGACGTCGCAGACATCTTTCACATCCTGGGCAACTTCCTCGGCCTGCGGCCACAGATGCTGCCAACCGGCACCCACCTGTTCAGCGTTGACCGGGCCAGTTGCCGGAAGTCGCTGCTGCTCGACGACCCGCAGCGCCGCGAACTGCTCGCCAGGCATCTCGCGACGCTGCGCTGGGACATCCGGGCAACCAATCTGAGCCGGCGGCAGGGTCACGTCTTCAGGGTCAACGAGATCCTCGAGAGCGTCGACGACAGCAGCCTCGACCGGTTCATGGACGCCTTCATTGCCGGCATCACGACGATCCCCTACTTCCGGGCGGTGACCATCGACGGCGACTATTACATCGAAGGCGGCTACCTCGACAACACACCGCTGCGCACCCTCTTCGAGGACGACGAGGTCGACGAGATCATTGCCATCGACTTCACCGACTACGACTATCATCGCGAGCTCGACAAGCTCTACCATTCGAGCGCCTTCAGCCTGCCGTTCAACAGCATCGACACCCACCTGCTGGTCAGCGACATGCAGCTGACGCTGCCCAACACCCGCGTCTTCGCGCAGGCAAAGCTGATCAACGGCATGCTCGACGCCATGGGCAGACCGAGTGCCGAGATCGACGGCAGGCGTTACTACGCCAAGCCGCTGCACCTGCTGCGGCCGAAGGACCTCGAGAGCATGACGATATCGCTCAAGGACAGCAGCGCCCAGAAGCGCTATTTCGAACTCGGCCAGCAGGCAGCGGCGGCGCTCTTCGCCGGCATCTGAAGGGCGATCCGCTGCGCCGGCGCCACCGGGTGCCCCGCAGCACCCGCGGCGCGGCGCCTGCGCCAGCGGCAGCGACCAAAGCGCGGCGGCTCAGGTCGCGGCGGCGCCGGGACCGCGGCAGCCGTGCAGCAGATCCCAGTCCGCCTCGTACAGCGAGGTGCGCACGTCAAGCAGGGCGAGCAGCGTGTGGAACAGGTGGTCGTGGCTGGCCGGCGCGGTAGCCCGCCGCTGCAGGCAGGCCGAGTCGATCCCGCCACTGCGGCGGAAGCCTTCGGAGAACCACATCAGCATCGGCACTTCCTTCTGTACGGCGGGGGCGATGGCGTAAGGAACGCCGTGCAGGAAGAGCCCGCTCTCGCCGAGCGACTCTCCGTGATCGGAAACGAAGATCAGCGCCGAGTCGACGTCGCCGGCCCGCGCCTGCAGGGTGGCGACGAGGCTGGCCAGTAGGTGATCGGTGTACAGCAGCGCGTTGTCGTAGGCGTTGACGACCTGCTCGGAGGAACACTGACTCAGGTCGTCGTTCGTGCATTCGGGCTGGAAGCGTGCGAAGGCCGGCGGGTACCGACGGAAGTACGATGGCCCATGGTTGCCGAGCTGGTGCAGGACGATCAGGCTCGTCCCGCGCGCTCGTCGCAAACGCTCGTCGAGACCGTGCAGCAGACCGCCGTCGAGACAACGCCCACCATCGCACAACCCCGGTGGGTTCAGTGCGGCGACGGTCTCGGTCGGCAAACCCTCACAGACCCCCTTGCAGCCGGACTGGTTGTCACGCCACTGCACCCCGACACCGACCCGCGACAGCAGATGCAACAGCGACTCGCTGCCATTGATCCGCTCGGCGTCGTAGCTGCGCCTGCCGACCGGAGCGAACATGCACGGCAGCGACACGTCGGTGTTCGTCCCGCAGCTCGTCACCTGGCTGAAGTTGATCACGTTCAGTCTGGCAAGTTCCGGGGTCGTCTGCCGCGCGTAGCCGTTGAGCCCCCAGTTGGCCGCGCGTGCCGTCTCGCCGACGACAACGACGACGAAGCGCGGTTTGCTGCGCTTCTCCCAGCCGGGGCCGGGAGAAGCGTCGAGGCCGAGCGCCTCGCGCGGCTTCGCTGCTCCGCGGGCATCGCCTGCTGCGACGCTGGCGAGTGACCAGAGGTAGTTCGCCGGCGTGATCAGGTAGCGCACCTCCTTGTGGTTGCGCATGAGCGACGAGAAGGGCTTGTAGACCACCGCCAGCGATCCGGCCATCGCCACGATCGCCAGCAACAAAGCCAGCAGGCGAACACCACCGGCCCGAAGTGGCGGGCGCACCACCACGCGGGCACGCCAGAGCAGCAGCAGCGGCAGCAGCGCGTAGAGCAGCAGATGTGCCGCCAGTGCTGGCGAGAGGAGTTCGCGCGCTTCCAGCATGTCCGTTCGCACGACATTGCGCAGCATCGACGGGTCGAGGAAGACGCCGTAGGCCGACATGTAATGCGAGGCGATGACGGTGGTCACGATCATCAGCGCCAGCAGCGGCTTGACCGTCCGCCGCGTCGCCAGCAGCGCCAGGAGGGTGAAGTGCATGCCGACCAGCAGGACGCCGGTAGCCAGCAGCAGCCCCCAGGTGCGTGCCGCGGCAAGCGGATGTTCGCCGAGTACGGCGGCGAAGAACGGCCGGTTGGCGGTCAGCGCCCAGAAGATGCTCGCGACGAGCAGCAACTGTTCGACAGTCGCCGGGATCACGAAGGGATCGCCGCCGGCGAGCGACGGGCCAAGCCGGGACGGCGCGTGAGAGGGTTCGCTGGTAGACATGGCGGCGATGCTGCGCGTTGCGGCTGAAGAGGTCCTTAAGCGGCCTCTGCCGGCACGGCCGGCCAACTGTCGTGAGCACCTGAGCTCCGGTACAATCGCCCCTCTGGCGGTACTGGCCAGACATCGGGGAGAGTCGATGCGACTGCTGCTGATCGAAGACGACGACATCCTAGGCGAGGGACTGCGGGACTTTCTGACCGCCGATGGTCACCGCGTGGACTGGTGCCGGAATCTGCGGCAGGTCGCCGCTCATGAAGGCGAGCCCTACGATGCCCTGCTGGTGGACTGGCAGTTGCCCGACGGATCAGGTCTCGACTGGCTGCGCGGCCGGCGACGCCGCGGCGACGCCACGCCGGCGCTGATGCTGACGGCGCGCGACCTGCTCGGCGACCGCATCCGTGGCCTCGACAGCGGCGCCGATGACTATCTCGTCAAGCCCTTCGCACCGGAGGAACTCGCAGCACGCCTGCGAGCCGTCAGCCGGCGGACCGCCGGCAGCGCTGACGCACGGCGGCGGCTCGGCGAGGTCGAGGTGGACCTTGCCGCACGCACGGTCTGGCTGACCGGGCAGCGGATCGACCTCACCAGCCGCGAGTGGGCCATTCTCGAAGCGCTGCTGCTGCGCCCGGGGCGCATCGTCGCGAAAGCGGACCTCGAACGGCTGGTACTCGGCTTCGCTGCCGAGTGGGCGAGCAACGCCGTCGAGGTTCATGTTGCCGCCCTGCGGCGCAAGCTGGGGCGAGCCATCGTCGAGACCGTGCGCGGCATCGGCTATCGCATCGGCAGCGAGCGATGAAAGCGTCGGCGCCGCCGTCGATCCGGGCTCGTCTGACACGCGCACTGCTCGTCTCGTCGCTGCTGTGGATCATTGCCGTCGCCACGGCGGCCTGGTTGGCAGTTCATGACGAGGTCGACGAACTGCTCGACGACACGCTGCAGGCGGCTGCCGAGGGTCTGCGCGGACCACTGTCGCAGCCGGCGACAGCCGAGCCACCGCCCGCCAGCGTCGCCGGCTCGGTGCCGGCAATGACCGGCAGCGGGCGTTTTGCCTGGCAAGTGGTCGACTACCTGGCCGGCGGCGAGGCGAAACTCGTCGCCGGCTCGCCACTGGCACCCGCTGCACCGCTGCGGGCGGCGCCGTCGAGCGGCTTCGGCGACAGCGAGGAATGGCGCGTCTTCGGCATCCCGCTGGCTGACGGCAGGCGCTGGCTCTATGTCGCACAAACGCACGCGGAGCGCCAGGAGGCGCTGGCCGAGGTGGCCCTGAGTGCGGCGCTGGCGACGCTGGCGATCGCCCTCCTCGCGCAGGTGTGGCTGCAGGCGCAGATTCGTCACGAACTGCAGCCGCTGCAGCGTCTGGCGCAGCGCCTGGCCGAACGCGATCCGCAGGACGTCGGAGCCGCGCTCGGCGCTGCCGAGCGCGACGAACTGCAACCGGTGCATCATGCCATCGACGAGCTGACCCAGCGACTGGCTCTCCGGCTGGCGCGCGAGAGAGCCTTCACCGGGCATGCCGCACACTCGCTGCGCACCCCGCTGGCCGGCATCGACGCCCAGCTTGCCGTCGCCCTGCGCGAATCCCCGCCGGAGCTGCAGCCGCGCCTGCAGCGTGTGCGAACGGCGGCACGCCGTCTGCACCGCGTCGTCAGCGCCCTGCTGACGCTGTTCCGCAGTTCGGCGGCGATCCGCCCGCAGGAGCTTGACATCGGCGAGATGCTCCCGCGCCTCGCGGTCGAGGGTCTGCGCTTCGAGATTGCCACCCCGCTGCGGCTGCGCGCCGACGCCGACCTGCTCGCCGCCGCTTTGCTCAACCTGTTCGACAATTCGCTGCGCCACGGCGCCACCCGCGTCCGCCTGTCGCTGCCGTGCAGCAACGTCCTGCGCGTGCACGACGACGGCGCCGGCGTCAGCCCCGAACAGCGGGAAAGCCTGCAGATCGCCCTCGCCGGGCAGCTCGACGCGGGCGGCAGTGGTCTCGGCCTGCTGCTGGTCGAGCTGGTTGCGCGGGCGCACGGGGGCAGCCTGCAACTGCCGGCAGTCGAACACGGTTTCGCCGCCGACCTTCATTTTGGCCCACAGCAGACGGCAGCATGAGCGCCGCCAATCCTGCGCGCGACGGCCACGCCCTTGCCGGCAACGGTCCGGCGACACGCCCGGACCCGCCATGATTGCGCCCCTCGCGGTCACCGCCGTCAGCCTGAGTCCGGCCATCGACCACATCATCGGCATCGGCGGTTTCGCCGCCGGAACGCTCAACCGCGTCAACTGGGAGGAGATGCACGCCGGCGGCAAGGCGGTGAACGTCGCCGCCTGCCTTGCCGACCTCGGCCTTGCCGTCACCGTCACCGGGCTGCTCGGCAGCGACAACGCCGGCATCTTCGAGCGACTGTTCGCGAGCAAGGGAATCCGTGACGCCTGCGTGCGCTTTCCGGGCCAGACCCGGGTCAACATCAAGATCCTCAGCGGCGACATGCCGCAGGTGACCGAGATCAACTTCCCCGGCAGCTTCCCGGCTGACGAATACCTGGGCCGCGTCGATCGGGCCATCGACGCACTGTTCTCCGACTGCAGTTGCTTCGTTCTCGCCGGCAGCCTGCCGGCCGCAGTCCCCGCCGGCTGCTACCGCGACCTGATCGCTCGCCTGCAGGCAGCCGGCAAGCGGGTCGCGCTCGACAGCAGCGGCACCGCCCTGCGCCTCGGAGTCGGCGCCAGACCGTGGCTGATCAAGCCGAATCTCGCCGAACTCGAGGAACTGGTCGGCGAAGCACTGCCCGACCCTGCGGCGGCTGCCGCAGCCGCAAGACGGCTGGTCGCCGGCGGCATCGCCTGTGTCGTCGTTTCGCTGGGCGAACAGGGCGCGCTGTTCGTGACTGCCGATCGCTGCCTGCTGGCAATCCCGCCGCAGACCATCGTCAGCAGCACCGTCGGTGCCGGCGATGCCCTGCTCGCCGGCCAGATCGCCGGATGGCTGCGCGGCTGGTCGCTTTCAGCCTGCGCCCGCCTCGCCATCGCCTGCGCCTGCGCCAGGCTCGGCACCCTGCGCAGCGGTCTGCCCCCGTGGCCGCAGGTCGAGGCCTTGATGGCGGCGGTCGAGTTGCGCCAACTCGCTGGCGATTAACCCGGCAGGCCACCGGGACGACCACCGACCGCGAGACTGAGCCCGGCAGCGCCGATGATCAGCATGCCTGTCGTCGTCAGCGCATCCGGTAGCTGGGCAAAGACCAGCCAGCCAAGCAGGGTTGCCCAGACCAGCTGCACGTAGAGCAGTGGCGACAACAGCGATGCCGGAGTCTGCTGGAAGGCACGGATCAGCAGGAAGTGGCCGACGCCGCCGTAGACCCCGAGCGAAACGATCAGCAGCCCTTGTCCCGGAGTCGGCAGCCGCCCGTCCCAATGAAATGGCAGCAGTGGCAGCAGCGCCAGCGTGCCGAACAGCGCGGTATGGAACAGCAGGCGGAGCGGCGGCTCACTGGCGACCAGCATGCGCGTCAGGATCTGGTAGGCAGCGTAGAAGAGGGCCGCGCCCAGCGCGCAGGCCACGCCGGCAGGACTCAGGCTGCCATCGGGCCGCGCGATCAGCAGGACGCCGCAAAAGCCGGCGACGGTCGCCAGCCAGGTGCGCAGCCCGACCCGCTCATGCAACAGCGGACCTGCGAGCAGAGCCACCAGTAGCGGGGCGACGAAGACCAGCGCCGTCGTCTCGGCGAGCGGCAGGGTCGTCAGCGCCATCTGGCCAAGCAGCGTCACGCCGGCCAGGGTGACGCCTCGCAGCGCCATCAAGCCCGGCCGGCGGGTGAGCAGGATGCTGCGCCCGAGACGCGGCGCAACGCTCAGCAGCATGAGCAGCAACTGCACCAGATAGCGTGCCCAGACCAGCAGCGGCACGGCGAGGAACGTACTCAGGTACTTCGCCGTCGCGTCGAGAGCGGAGAACAGGAACAGCGCCAGCAGGCAGAAAAGGACGCCTGAAGCCGGCAGTCGCTCGTTGCCGCGGCTAGCGAGCACGCGCGATCCAGCGGTTGAACGCCGAGCGCGCGCTGTCGATGATCTCGCTGGCGGTCAGTCCGACGGGTCCACAACCGCCGGCAACCCGTTCGTCGGCCGCGACGCCGTGCAGGTGCACCGCCGCCAGCATGGCTTCGAGCGCCGGCCAGCCCTGTGCCAGCAGCGCGACGATGAAGCCGCTGAGGACATCGCCGGTACCGGCAGTCGCCAGACCGGGGTTGCCGCTGGTATTGACGAACCACTGCCCGCCGGGCGCCGCAACGACGCTGCCACAGCCTTTGAGCACCGTCAGCGCGCCATAGCGGGCAGCGAGTTCCACGGCAGCACCCGGCCGATCGGCCTGCACGGCAGCAGTATCACAGTCGAGCAGGCGGGCGGCCTCGGTCGGATGCGGACTGAGCAGCGTCGGCGCGCCGCGCGTCAGCAGCGCCTGCCGCAGGCTCGCCTCGGCGCCGAGCAGGTTCAGCGCGTCGGCATCGAGCAGCAGCGGCAGCGGCAGCGAACAGGCACGCCATAACCATTCCCGAGCCTCGTCACTGCCACCCAGTCCCGGGCCGCAGGCCAGCGCCGTCAGCGGCGCCGCCAGCAGCGCCTCCGGCTGCCGCAGCATCAGTTCAGGCTGCAGCGGGTCGATCGCCGGCGCCTGCCGGTCGAGCAGTCCGAGATAGACACGGCCACTGCCCAGACGCAATGCAGCGCGGCCGGCGAGAAAGACTGCGCCGAGCATGCTCGGCGCACCGCCGAGGATGCCGGCGCCGCCGTTGCTGCCCTTGTGCGAGTTGCGCGCACGCGGCCGCAGGCAATCGAGCAGCAGGTCCACGCCAACGGTGCGCGCAGTCGCCTTCGCCAGGCGTTCGGCGTCGAGGTCGAGCGGTGCCACCGAGATCGTGCCGCAGTGGTCCGGACCGTCGCCGGTGTGCAGCCCCGGCTTGCTGGCAATGAAGCTGATCGTGTGCGTCGCCCGTATGGTCGTACCGCAGAGCCTGCCGGTGTCCGCGTCGAGGCCACTCGGACAGTCGAGCGCGAGCAGCGGACAGCGGTCGCGGGCGGCGAGCGTGTTGGCTGCCAGGACGAGTTCGCCGTAGCGACCGGTGATCGGCCGCTGCAGGCCGATACCGAAGAGACCGTCGATGATCATCGCCCAGCGCTGACCGGCCGGAATGCCGTCGAGCAGCGTGCCACCCTCATCGAGGAAACGCTTGCACGCCGCCGCCGCGTCCGGCGGCAGGCGGCCAACCTCGCCGGCAAAGACCAGACTGACGGCGAAGCGGCGTTCACGCAGGTGACGCGCGGCAACGAAGGCATCGCCGCCGTTGTTGCCGGGTCCGGCGAGGATCAGCAGCGCCTCCCCCTGCAGACGACAGAGCGAGGTCGCCAACTCGGCGGCGGCGAGTCCGGCGCGCTGCATCAGCGGCTGTTCTGCCGCCAGCGCCTCGATGCTGCGCAAAGCGTCGGAACGATAGAGCGGTTGCGAGCGGTTTCCTGTTTTCATGGCGATTTCCTGAGCCGGGAGACGAGCAAGAAGCGGACTGCGGACGGCAGCGACTGTACACTTGACGCCCGCCGGACCTCGGGCCGATTCTAATCCAGCCGGCGCGCCAGCGGGCGCGGCGCCGCGGCGAGGCAGCGCCCTGCCGCCGGCACGCCATCGCCCGGCCCGGCGCCAGTGCTGCGCCGCGGCAGGGGTGACGGGTCGGCTATAATCCCGGCTTCCCTCAACGCAGCCTGCCTGCCGCAGTGCACAGCCCGCCATGGCCGAACTCCTGTTTCTTCGCGGTGCCCCCGCCTTCTCGTCGTTCCGCCTGCAAGGACTGCAGCAGCGACTTGCGCTCGTCGTCACCGGGGCGCAGATCGTCAGCGCCGAGTACTGGCATTTCGTCGCCAGCCACGAACCGCCGGCGGCAGGCGATCGCCGCCAGCTCGCGGCGTTGCTCGAGGAACGTCCGGCCGACGACGAGCCGCAGGGGAATCTCTTCCTGGTCACACCACGCATCGGCACGATCTCGCCGTGGTCGTCGAAAGCCACCGACATCGCGCACAACAGCGGTCTGCAGTGGGTCGCGCGCATCGAGCGTGGCATCGCCTACCGCCTGGCCAGCCCGCGGCACGCCCTGACGTCGGCCGAGCGGGCGGTCATCGCCGCCATGCTTCATGACCGCATGCTGGAGACCGTGCTGACGGACTTCGCACAGGCTGGCGAGCTGTTTCGCCACTTCGCGCCGCAACCGCTGCGCAGCGTCGATCTGCTCGCCGGAGGCCGCGCTTCCCTGGTCGAGGCGAACGCCTTGCTCGGGCTCGCCCTGTCCGACGACGAGGTCGATTACCTCGTCGATCTCTTTTGCCGCGCGCAGCGCAATCCGAGCGACGTCGAACTGATGATGTTCGCGCAGGCGAACTCCGAGCATTGCCGGCACAAGATCTTCAACGCCTCGTGGACCGTCGACGGCGAGCCGCGCGACGAGACGCTGTTCGGAATGATCCGCGAGACGCATCACCAGCACCCGCAGGGTACGGTCGTCGCCTATGCCGACAACTCGTCGGTCATCGAGGGCGCGACAGTGCAACGCTTGCAGCCCGACGCCGACGGTCTTTACGGCTACAGCGAACAGCACATGCACATCCTCGCCAAGGTCGAAACGCACAACCACCCGACGGCGATCTCGCCCTTTCCCGGCGCAGCAACCGGCTCCGGCGGCGAGATCCGCGACGAAGGCGCCACCGGCCGCGGGTCGAAGCCGAAAGCCGGTCTTTGCGGCT
>ERZ761607.1154-NODE-1154-length-35029-cov-32.055727_pt1 | contig 35029 bp, 33 predicted proteins | sample MGYA00511164_ERZ761607 | MGnify/ENA primary metagenome ERZ761607 (study PRJEB28899, sample SAMN02445080) | bioreactor sludge metagenome | biome: EBPR sludge | place: Australia: Brisbane, Thorneside Wastewater Treatment Plant | collected 2011-06-22 ... | reverse complement strand
AACTTTAATCTTCTTCGCAAAATCCGATTAACCACAAAACAAATGTTCAAGAAACTACACCTTGGGGCCATACTTTTGTTATATACAGGTGTTGGCATGGTACAAGCGCAATCCAGCCTGAAATCGCCAGAGGAATTTCTTGGTTATGCTCTGGGGACCGCGTTTAGTCGGCATGAACAAATACAAGGATATTTTCGCTATGTTGCCGAACAAACGGATCGTGTACGGTTGGTGTCCTACGGACAGTCTAATGAACGGCGTCCTTTGTATTATATGATTGTTACAGCGCCCGAAAATATGGCCCGAATAGAAGAGATTCGAACCAATAACCTGAAGGTGGCTGGTTTGATGCCGGGGTCTTCTACGGGCTTCGAGAAGCCCATAGTTTGGATGAGCTACAACGTACACGGGAACGAGCCTGCTTCATCAGAAGCGGCTATGGGCACGTTGTATGCTTTGTTACAACCGCAAAGTCCCAAAATCAACGAATGGTTAGATAAAACCGTTGTGATCATAGACCCCTGCTTGAACCCCGATGGCCGTGACCGTTATGTGAATTGGTATAACGCGGTGGCAGGGAAGCGATTTAACCCCCTTCGCGAGGCACGTGAACATGTGGAGCCTTGGCCGGGTGGTCGTTCAAACCATTATATGTTTGATTTGAACCGAGACTGGAGTTGGTTAACACAACAAGAGACCCAACAGAGAATTAGCGTGTATAATGAATGGATGCCCCATGTACATGCCGATTATCATGAGCAAGGCATAGACGAGCCTTATTATTTCCCGCCTGCTGCCGAGCCTTATCATGCCGTTATTACACCGTGGCAGCGCGAGTTCCAAATGCAAATCGGGCGAAACAATGCGAAATATTTTGATGAAAAAGGCTGGATGTATTTTACACGAGAACGGTTTGACCTTTTTTACCCTGCATATGGCGACACCTATCCGGTTTACAACGGATCTATTGGGATGACATATGAACAAGGTGGAATTGGTGGCGGCTTGGGTGTGTTTACGGCGGAAGGAGATACCCTTACGTTTGTACAACGGGTACAAACGCACATCACCACCAGTTTGTCTAATATCGAGGTGTCTGCCAGAGAAGCTGGGCGGTTGATCTCGGAGTATCGTAAATTTTTTCAACAAACACCGAATTATCCCTATAAATCTTATGTCTTACGGGGTAATAAAGGGAGTTTGAGGGCACTACAACAACATTTAGACGGATTGGGTATTCGTTATGGGTTGGCGCCGACGAGCAAGGTGTATAAAGGCTTTAACTTCCGTAAAAATACGGATGAACCTATAAGTGTAAAAATGGGCGATCTTGTTGTGAGTGTGTTTCAACCTAAGTCTGTGTTAACACATGTTTTGTTCGAGCCTAAATCCACTTTGCCCGATTCTGTGACATATGATATAACCGCATGGTCGTTGCCTTATGCCTATAATCTGGAAGCCTACGCATTACCAGACCGGATAGATCCCATAGCAAGCGACCCTCTTTCGTCCGGTCAAGCCGTCTTTGAACCTGCGCTGGCCTATATCACTACGTGGAATAATCTTCAGGATGCCAAATTCCTTTCTGCATTGCTTCAAAAAGGCTACAAAGTGCGGTTCAGCATCCGCCCAATTACCCACAAGGGGGTAACCTATGCCCCGGGTTCATTGATTATTGCACGTCATTTAAACGACCGTATTTCCAAGCCATTTGGAAAAGAAGTGTCTGAAGTGGCCCATATGTTTGGTAAAGAACTGATACCACTTTCGACAGGTATGGCAGATGCTGGCCCAGATCTTGGTTCGGGAGATGTGTTTGCGATCAAAACCCCACGTGTGGCGATGCTAACCGGTAACGCCCTTTCTTCTCTTTCTGCGGGAGAGGTTTGGCACTTTTTTGATAACGATTTATCCTATCCGGTGACACAAATTCAGGCGGACGATTTAGGAAGGGCAAATTTAGCGCAATATGATGTCTTGGTCTTGCCTAATGGTGGGTACGGCAGCATCTTGAATGAGTCTAACCTAAACAAAGTCCGTGAATGGATTCGCTCTGGTGGTAGGCTCATTGCCATCGAAGGGGCAATGTCTTTTTTAGCTGGAAAGGACGGCTTTCGGCTTAAAACCAAAACAGAAGAATCGGGCAAAAAAAACGCAGGTGAAGAAGACCTTAGCCGCAGGCTACGGCCTTACATTAAAGCGGAAAGAGAAAGTATGGGAGATGCCATTCCGGGGGCAATATTCCGTTTGAAAATGGACCATACTCACCCGCTGGCCTTTGGATATGACGAGACTTATTTTGAATTAAAACAAGACAACACGCTATATGAATACTTGACGGATGGCGATAATGTGGGGGTTGTTCCCAAAAATAGTTGGGTGACAGGTTTTGTAGGTCATCGCTTGAAGCCGAAACTTCAGGAAGTATTGGCGTATGGTGTAGTGGATATGGGACGAGGACAGGTGGTCTATATGGCCGAAAATCCTCTGTTCCGGGGTTTCTGGTATGGCGGGAAACTTCTTTTTGCCAATGCCATTTTTATGGTAGGTCAACGATAAATTAATCCTAATCTTTAAAACATGGTTTGTATCACTAAACCGAAAGAAGATGAATCCTTTGGGTGATTTGGGAAATCATTTGGAAGCATTGCTCGAAGATGTGAGGGGGTGGGTGGAAGCCCGGTTATCGCTTTTTGCATTGGAGACCGAAGACTTTGTTAATCAACTTATCCGAATATTGATTTTGATATTTGTGATAGGTGTTTTTCTATTCTTCTGTCTGATCACACTCGCGCTTGGTCTCGGAATGTGGCTGGGGCATGCCTTTTGGGGCTTTCTTGCAGTTACAGCCTTGCTATTGTTGGCAGGATTATTGTTTGGCATCATCCGGCCAACGTTTATGAAGATCAAACCCGAAGAAGCTTTTTGGAACAAGATTCCGGGGGTTACGTTTTTACTACCTACCAAACAGCCCCCTTCGCCCAGCCTTCCCGTAGCTTCTGAAACACCAAAATCCTTGCCTAAACCTGCAATAAAAAAATAATATGACGGACATTAGAAAACGGGATCGTGAACAACTCGAAGCGGAACTCAGACAGCGGTCCGAAGCCATTTCGAGCAGGGTTCGTGAAACAAAAGCAGACTTAACTGAGACTGGGGAAACATTGTCTTCTGGATTCAGAAGGTATCAGTGGGCTTTTTTGGCAGGCGCTGTGGTTGTAGGTGCTGCTGCAGGTGTTTTACTTACCCGTAGAAAGAAGCCACAAGCGATGGAGTGGTTAGACGTTGACGAAGACTTATCTTCAGATATACGGATTACCCATGATCGGGAGGTGGTTCGAAAAGCCGTGAAAAAGGGAATTCCGGTAGTGGTGTACAAAGCAGATGCTCCCGGAAAAGATGTCTGGGCTCCTTTCTGGAAAATGCTCCATCCAGTAATGGATCAAGTCATTAAATTGGGGGGACAATTGTTCTCTGATGTCTTGCAAGATCGCTTGGCTTTTCTTACAGACAAAATGGTACAAATGACCAAGGTGCAAGAACCCAATACGGATGAACGAATGGTGAACCAGCAAAAATAACGCGATGATTGTTTTTTTATTGTTGATGCTTTTTGGCTTATTGGTGTTGTTTGATCGAGTGGGAGGTGTTTGGTTCACGGATCAGGTGTACTTCTGGTTCACTAGTTTTGTGATGTCTTTCATTTTGACGACTACCACGCTGGTATTGCTCTTTGAGTTTAGTCTGTTTTCTATGTTGACAGGTGTTTCACTTTTGCCGTTTGTCATCATTGGCTTATGGCAATTGTTACGATTGTCGCATTTATTGTGGCCTTCTCGTTTTTCTTCTTGGGTACTGGTGTTGTGCATTCTTGGATCGGTATGGTATGGCACCCAAAACATGACCCTACGTGTGCATCCCAATCTTTTGATGGAGTCACTGTTTGTGCCCGAAGTAGCACCTTACATTCAAAGTATTGATCCGAGTGCAAGGCGTATCGTAAAGTTGTAGTCGCATTAATCAATTCTTTTTTTGGTTAATAGCGGTTTAGATGTTAAGTTTTTTTCTCCTTTCAATACTTAACGTTAAAAAACTATGAGACTTGTTTTATTTGGTCCGCCGGGTGCAGGCAAAGGGACGCAAGCAAAATACTTGGCGACCCATTATACCTTGGCCCACCTTTCGACGGGTGATATGTTTCGTGCTGCCATCAAAGAGGGGACGCCTGTTGGCAAAGAAGCCAAATCGTATATGGATGCAGGTAAATTGGTTCCAGATTCGGTGGTTTGTGGCATCGCCGGGGAAGGAATTGAAAATGCAGGGCTGAATCAGTTTATATTAGATGGCTTTCCGAGAACCATCCCACAAGCCGAATGGTTGGATGACTTTTTGACCCGTCACAACGCCGATGATTATGTGGTGGTAAGTCTAAAGGTAGATGTTGAACTCATCGTAGAACGGCTTTCTAACCGCCGTATGAACAAGGAGACTGGTGAAATTTACCATTTGGTCTATAATCCTCCTCCTGCCGATCTCCCGACTCAGGTACTGCTCCATCGCTCCGACGATCAACCAGAAGCCATTCGGGAACGACTGGCAGTGTATGAAGCCGATACTGCCCCACTTGAAGCCTACTTTCGTGGCAAAAACCGGCTAAAAGAAGTGGATGGCGTAGGTGAAATTGAAGAAATTTTTGAACGTATTAAAGCAGTTTTGGACTGATGAATCGAGCACCTGCACACTGTTAGCAGGTGCTTTTCTTTTCCCAACAGAAGCCCTATGCACCCAAAAGAACACATACAGGCCCTTGCTGGTCAGGTGGAATCAGCCCTCAAAGGACTTTCCTTGCCGGATTATCCGCCTGATCTTTACGAGCCAGTACGCTATAGCTTAGAAACTGGCGGAAAGAGAATTCGCCCTGTCTGTGTGCTTCTGGCGGCGGAACTCTATGGGGTTTCTGTGCAAACAGCCATGCCAGCAGCTATGGCCATAGAGGTGTTCCATAATTTCACGTTGCTGCACGACGACATCATGGATCACGCAGACACACGCCGGGGACGTCTTACTGTGCATCGGAAATGGGACGAAAATGTGGCCATCCTGAGCGGAGACTTGATGATGGGAATGGCTTATGACTTGCTGGCTCACACCGGTAGCTCGCGTCTTGGGACAATGATCCGTCAGTTCCATAAAATGGTTATGCGGCTTTGTGAGGGCCAGATGCTGGATATGGTTTTTGAGAGACGGATGGATGTGCAGATCTCTGAATATTTAGACATGATAGATGGTAAAACCGCTGCACTTCTTTGTTGTGCCTTTGAATTGGGTGGATTGTTAGGGGGGGCCTCGGAGGAGGAGCGTGAGGCTTTGAGCACGCTGGGACAACACATAGGGATGGGATTTCAAATTCAGGATGATTTATTAGATCTGACCGCCCCTGCCGGGTTTGGCAAGCAAAAAGGCGGAGATTTGATGCAAGGAAAACGAACATGGCTGCTTCTTACAGCTTTGGAACGCGCTTCGGGGTCGGATCATGCGTTTTTGCAGGGTGCCCTCACAGGGGGAATGCCGGAAAGTGAAATTCCGCGTGCAGAGGCTTTAATGGAAGCCTTAGAAGTTACAGCGGACGCAGCAAAATTGGTGGAAGCAGAGTTTAATGCCGCACGATCGGTACTTTTACGTTTGCCATCGTCTCCCGTTTTAAATACTTTGCAAGCCCTGATACAATCGCTACAACATCGAAAGCAATGATTAAACGAACTGTAACTGTTCGAAATCGGGCAGGACTTCATACCCGACCCTCCTCGCTGCTGGTTAAAGCTGCATCACGATTTAAGGCAGATTTTTTTATCGAAAAAGATGGCTTTGAAATCAATGGCAAGAGTATTATTGGTGTAATGACCCTCGCAGCCGAGCCTGGCGCTACTTTGAATCTGATGTTTGAGGGTGAGGACGCCACCGAGGCCGCCAATGAAATCTGTTCAATGTTTGAAGATGGCTTTGGAGAAGAAGCCATGATGACCAAAGTTGTTGCCTCCAAACCGCTTACCTCCATTTAAGACCCATATTCCTATGGAGGAGTCTGATACGTCCGGAAAAGTCGAACAAATATTTCAGGGAATTGGCATCTCGCCCGGTTTTGCCATTGCCCCTGCTTATCTTTTCTCGCGCACCAAACCCCTGTCGCTGCGGAAACACTTGAACCCCGAAGAAATCCCGACCGAACAAACCCGGTTGGATGAAGCTTTGGAACGCGCAAAATATGAACTTAAAAAAGTAGCCTCGGTTGCCGAAGAAAAAATCGGTTCGGAGAGTGCGCATATCTTTGAAGCCCAAGTTCAAATTTTAGAGGATCCTGTTTTTATAAATGCGGTAAACGCATTTATTCTTAATGAGGCTTGTAATGCCGAGTATGCTGTTCAGGTGACGTTAGAGCATCATATCAGCCAAATGGAAGCAAGTGGTAATGCCTATCTCCGGGAGCGTGCACAAGAATTCCAAGATGTCAAAGACCGAGTACTTCGGTCGCTTCAGCAAAAACGCCTTATCTCCAAAATACAACAACACCGTGTGGTGGTAGCACAAAACCTAAGTGCGGCAGATTTGGTACTGTTTAGTAAACGGCAGGTGCTGGGTTGTGTAATGGACATCGGTGGGACAACTTCACATGCCTCAATTATGGCACGGGCACTGGGGGTCCCTGCCCTGATCTCGGTAGGCTGGCAGGCAGAACGGGTCATTGAGGAAGACGATTGGGTGATCGTAGATGGCTTTTCAGGTATATTGGTCATCAATCCGTCATCCGAAACCATGCGGGAATACCGCGTAAAACAGGCCCAGTACAGCAAACTACTCGAACAGCAATCCGAACTTAAAGATCTTCCCGCCGAAACCTTAGATGGGCATCGCGTGCATCTAAGGGCCAATATTGAGTTTAGTGCCGAGCTGCCGCAGTTAGTGGAGTATCGGGCAGAAGGTATTGGCCTGTTACGAACTGAGATGACGTATCTGGCACAAGGTCGTGCGCTCACCGAAGAAGAACAACTCACGTTTTATAAAGAAGTATTGGAAGCTACGGCTCCGTTTGTGGCCACATTCCGTTTAATTGATCTGGGGGGCGATAAAGTACTCCCATTGGGAAAACACGAGCCCAATCCGTTTCTGGGCTGGCGTGGTGTCCGAATATTATTAGACCGTCAGTCATTGTTGCGCTCGCAAATCCGCGCCATCCTTAGGGCCTCGGTCTATGGGCCAACACGGTTGATGATTCCTATGGTGACCAATATCGGGGAAGTTCGGGCCATCAAACGGATGATTGCGCGTACCAAAATTGAACTGGCGGTAGAAGGCAAAGCCTTCGATAGTAAAATGCAGGTAGGAATCATGGTAGAGGTTCCTTCGGTGGCGCTAATGGCTGATCTGTTTGCTGAGGAAGTGGACTTTTTCTCGATTGGAACGAATGACCTAACCCAGTATGTACTCGCAGTGGATCGAGGGAATGACCTGGTAGCTAACCGCTTCGACGAGATGCATCCTGCTGTATTACAACTGATTGCCCATACCATTCAGGCCGCTCATCGGAAAGGTATTTTTGTAGGTATGTGTGGCGAATTCGCAGCCAACCCACTCGCTACGCCATTCTTGTTGGGAATGGGATTGGATGCCTTTAGTGTTTCCCCCGTTTTTATCCCTCAGATTAAGCGCATCATTCGGAGTCTGACCTATCAGGAAGCCAAGGAAATTACGGAACGGGTGTTGATTCAGCAAGACGCAAGGTCAGTACGAAAAGTGGTTTCTGAATGGTTTGGCCAAAATCAGGACATTCTGGCTTCTCTAATGAAGATCTAAGCACGATGTGCGGAAATAATGAAGGTTTGTTTGGGAAGCCTGTCTTCAATTCGTAACTTCACAAATCGTACTTATAATCCAGTCTCGATGAAATCTCAGCGCCTCATAGCCTTGTTTTTCTTTGGCTTAACCTTGTTCAGTTATCCCATTATCAACCTCTTTGGCTACGAAGGGAAAGTGGCTGGTATTCCGGTATTGTATCTATACATTTTTGTGGCTTGGTTGCTGATTATTGTACTCATGGCCTTGATGGCCGAATATTTCTCGGACATTCACTCAAACGAATAACCGTTATGTTGCCAGCCTGGGTCACTTTGCTGATTGCCATGTTATACTTGGCTTTGCTGTTTGCAATTGCATGGTGGGGGGATCGGCGCGCCGAGCAAGGACGGAGTATCGTAGGGAATGCATACGGGTATGCACTTTCCCTTGCTGTATATTGCACTGCTTGGACGTTCTATGGCAGTGTAGGACGTGCAGCCAGCGAGGGGATCGGCTTTTTGCCCATCTTCGTAGGTCCTACATTGATGATGCCGCTATCGTGGCTCATTTTACGCAAGATGATTCGGATATCTAAACGTTACCGGATAACCTCGATTGCAGATTTTGTGGCATCTCGTTATGGAAAAAGTGCAACCTTGGGGGGCATCATCACTATAATTGCCGTTCTGGGTGGAATTCCTTATATTGCACTACAACTTAAGGCTATATCATATAGTTTCTTGATTATTACAGGTACCACCGATACAGGAGGTCAAACAGCCTTTTATGTTGCCTTTACCCTTGCGCTATTTGCCATTTTATTCGGAACGCGGCACCTAAACCCTTTGGAGCGTCATGAAGGCATGGTTGCCGCCATTACCTTCGAGTCTATTGTAAAACTATTGACCTTTCTCTTGGTTGGAGGCTTTGTGACCTATGGCATGTTTGATGGTTATGCGGATATCTTCACTCGTGCCGAAGGCATTCCCGCGTTGGAAAACTTGTTTCGCTTCGAGCCAGCGGCCTATTCGGATTTGATGTGGATGACCATTTTGTCGGGTTTGGTGGTGGTACTCCTGCCCCGACAGTTTCATATGGCGGTTGTGGAAAATGTCTCGGAGGCCCATATTAGCAAAGCCATGTGGCTATTTCCCCTCTATTTGCTATTGATTAACCTTTTTGTTTTACCAATTGCACTTGGTGGACGCATTTATTTTGGGAACACCCAAGCTGCTGATGGTTTTGTACTTGCCCTACCCATCGCGGCAGATCAATCCTTTATTTCGGTTCTTACGTTTCTGGGCGGGCTTTCTGCTGCCACTGGAATGGTCATTGTGGCTACGATTACCTTAAGTACGATGGTATCCAACGATTTGATCGTACCAACCCTCCTTCGCCTCCGAAAATTAGATATAGGAGACCGAATGGTGGTTCCTCGTTTCTTGTTGCTAATCCGCCGAACTGCAATTATTGGTATTATTGCTTTGGGGTATGGGTATTTTAAGTTGGTTCCAACTAGCTATACATTGGTTAATTTGGGCTTAATTTCCTTTGCTGCCATCGCCCAATTTGCACCTGCCGTTTTTGGAGGACTGTTTTGGAAGCAAGCCACCAAACTTGGGGCAATGTCGGGGGTGCTGGCCGGTTCCTGTATTTGGGGTGTTACCCTCCTTATTCCGTCGCTTGCAGAGTCGGGCTGGGTAAGCAATTCTGTTATTACAGATGGGTATTTTGGTTTAACTTGGCTACGCCCCTACGCACTTTTCGGTCAAACAGACTATAGCTCGCTATCCCATTCACTTTTCTGGAGCTTCCTTTTTAATATCGTGGCTTTTGTTGGGGTCTCTTTGTTTACCAAACAATCGTTTGAAGAACAAAAACAAGCGTTTGCCTTTGTGGATGTTTTTAAACAAAAGCAGGCATTGCCGGGTGTCGCTTGGAAGGGGCAGGCACGGGCGGAAGACTTGGAAAACCTACTCAAGCGCTTTTTAGGCCGTAGGCGTTCCACCGAATTGCTCACCCGGTTTCATCAGCAGGTCAAATTAGCACTTGGTACCAACCATAGCAGCGAGTTGGCGGAGTTGGTACAGTTTACCGAAACACAATTGAGTGCAGTTATTGGTTCGGCTTCTGCGCGAGTAATGGTGGCCAGTGTGGTAAAAGAAGGCCCTCTCGCCATAGAAGAACTGATGCACATGCTTGATGAAACCCGCCAAGTAATACAATACAGCCGTGAACTCGAAGAAAAATCCCGCGCCTTAGAACTGGCATCTGCGGAATTACGCAAAGCAAATGACCAGCTTAAAGAATTGGATAAGATGAAAGATGATTTCGTTTCGACGGTAACACACGAACTTCGGACGCCACTCACCTCCATCCGGGCTTTAACCGAAATTATCCTCCTGAACGAAGGATTACCAGTCGAACAGCGAAAAGAATTTTTACAACTGATTATTCGTGAGAGCGAGCGCCTAACACGGCTTATTAATGATGTTTTGGACATGGAAAAGACGGAGTCGGACAGTGTAGAGTGGCTCATTTCAGAGTTTGAAGTCATGCCCGTAATAGAAGAAGCTACGAGGAGTCTCCAAGCACTTGCAGCACAGAAAAAAGTGGGCATCTTGCTTGTGCCGCCAGAATTCCCTATCATGCTTCAGGCGGATCGAGATCGGTTAATACAGGTGCTGGTGAACCTCCTTTCAAATGCTTTGAAATTTTCCGACGATACAGGGAGTAGTATCTATGTTTCTGTCCGAAAAGAAGAGGGAAACGTCTTGTTTTGTATTCGGGATGAAGGCGTTGGGATCTCGGAAGAAGAACAAAAATTGATCTTTGAGAAGTTTCATCAAGTGGCCCATACCCAAAAAGGTAGGCCGACAGGTAGCGGGCTTGGATTGGCCATCTGCCAACGTATTGTTGCGGCACACCAAGGCCGGATTTGGGTGGAGAGTGTACTGGGAAAAGGGGCAACTTTCTGTTTTACCCTGCCAATTGAAAGCGCATTGCCCCTCCGAAACAACGATCTCGCGGATCCTAATTCAACGTTACCCCTCGCCACTGTCTTTAATCGAAAAAAACATAGCTCCCTGCATAAAACCCCAAACCCTGCATCGTCATGAATCATCAAATATTGATTGTGGAAGACGAACCAAGTATTGTAATTACCCTCGAATTTCTACTCAAACAAAAGGGATTCACTCCCCAAATTGCAAGAGATGGGATCGAGGCCATGACCTTTCTGGAAAACCACCAACCCGACTTGGTGATTCTGGATGTAATGCTGCCTGGAAAAAATGGCTACGAGATTTGCCAGTCTATCCGGCACGAAACGCGCCTGGACCGAACGAAAGTGCTATTATTAACAGCAAAAGGACGTGTGGCCGATGTCGAAAAAGGCAAGGCTGTTGGGGCCGATGCCTATCTCACCAAGCCTTTTGCCATTCAGTCTCTTATGGATCAGGTTGATCAATTGTTGGCAAACTGATCCGCATTTTATGCTTGGGTATGAATCAATTTGAGGGCGCATTTGGGATTTTATTAGACCACATTCGGATTGGCGTGGTGGTTTGTAGGCGAGATGGACAAATTTTGGCAACCAGTAAATCTGCCAGTCTCATCTTGGAGGATGAAGCACTTCCTCCATTAGAGTCGGTGAGTTATTTATCCGAAATTTTGGATCCACTGATTTTAGAAGATGCCTTTTATGCTTTGGAAGACCGATTGGATGCGCCGAATCCTCGGTTTCATTTTGTTGCAAGATTATCTTCGTCTGTTTTTTTACAGATTGATCTGTTGCCTGTTTTGGAAAATGGACTTCATCAGGATCAGATCATCGTTAAATTGGAGGAACTTGTAGAAGATGCTGATCATAGTGTACCACCTGCAACTTTCCAGTCTACCATAGAGCAGGTACGGTCTCACCTATCGGGGATTCGGGCAGCCATCGAGACCATGATGGCCTATCCCGAAATGGATGAATTGGTGGTTCAACAATTTCGTCAGATCATCTACGACCAAGCCCTGACGCTCTCGAAACAGGTGGAGGAGGTACAGGAAGAATGGATCAATGAAAGAAAATCACAAATGACCTTAGAGATCATGCACATCCGTGATTGGGAACGTTTTTTACAAGATCAAATTGGTAGCCAACCGGATCTGAAGGTGCGTTGGGCAAGTGTTCAAGGGGGGGCATGGTTGGAAGGCGACCGCTTTTCGTGGTTACAAAGTTTATTGTTTTTGTTAAAAAGAATCCGTAACTCTATAAAGAATGATAGCTTCAATCTGATGTTCGAAGTCTGTGGAGAAGAAGTGCACTTAGATGTTTTGTGGGTAGGCCCAGCCATTCGTGGGGAGCGGTTAGAAAAATGGGAAGATCAAGTAATCACCGCCGACGAAATGGTTCATCCACTTACACTTGGCGAGGTTTTTCGTCGGCATCAGGTGTCTTGGCTACTTAACCCCGAAAAAGACGTAAGGCTTCGTCTCGTCTTTCCAGTTTATGCTCCACGTACATTTGCTGATTAAGACGAAAAGGACAGGCCTCCATTCTTAATTATATCTTGTTATAACAAGTTGGAACATCTGATATTGATTTTGGTATATTGGCTCATTCATTAACCAAAATCAAAAAAACATCATGTCTATTTTTAACTTGTTTCGTGGCGCCATGGGCGGTGGTGTGGAAACCATTTCACCAGTAGATGCACTCAATAAACTGAAAGAAGGTGCGAAGCTAATTGACGTTCGTGAGCCTGCCGAACTGAAATCCGACGGTAAAGTGTCTAAAGCCGTTAATATCCCGCTTGGTCAGTTGGCTCCGGATAAACTTCCACAAGATAAATCAACCCCATTGATGTTCATGTGCCGCTCCGGCGCCCGTTCTTCGATGGCAGCCAGGCAGGCACAGAGCTGGGGTTATACCACCATTTATAACGTGCAGGGTGGGATCATGGGCTGGAAGGCGACGGGAACCTCCTTGAAATAATTTCTCGTCGAGGCTCCCCTGCGCACGTTGTCTCTTGAGATATATACACATCGAAGGGGAACTTTTTGGTGAAATGCGGTGTTGTGCGCTATATTCCCTCCTTAGATTCTCGTTCCATCCTTTATAATTAACTGGAGATTTCAATGGACATCATGCAAATGATCATGCAAAATGTGGCAGGCCAGGCGGCCGGTCAGGTTGCAGAAAAGTTTGGTATTGATAAAAACGTGGCACAAAATGCAGTGGGGCTTGCTGCTCCGATGATCATGAGTGCGCTTGGCAAAAAAGCAGGCTCCGAACAAGGTGCGCAGGCCGTAGCAAATGGTATCACTGGGGGCAATCCAATGGACCTTTTGGGTATGGTATTGGGCAATAAGCAGCCTGCGCTTCAAAACCACGTGGCCCAACAAGCTGGAGTTGACCCCAATGTTGCAGGTGGCATTTTTGAGACCGTCGGTCCTATGATCTTTGGAATGCTTGGCAAACAGCAGCAGCAACAAGGTTTGGATGTAAACGGACTTGCGGGCTTGTTACAAGGTGGAAAATCCCAGAGCGATGGCATGTTGGGCGCGCTTGCTCCGTTCTTAGACCAAGATGGAGATGGCGACTTTGACCTTCAGGATATCATGAAACTTGCAGGTGGTGGTGGAAACAGTGGCAGCGCTGGCCTTGGATCGCTTCTGGGGGGTCTCATGGGCGGCAAAAAGTAAAGCTTGCATGAAAACAGTGCTCTACCGGTTTTTTTCGGTGGTTTCTATTGGACTGGGGATAGTCTTTATCGCTTTTGGTCTCTATCAGTTCTCCCAAGTGGGTAAGTTAGACCTTAACTGGGTTGCGTTGGGTGTATTTGGATTTGTTTTCCCCTTTGCACTTCGTTGGTTCCTTTTAGAAACCGATTAACTTTTAGTAGATGTCTCCGCGCCCTCTCTGTAGTTAATATGGAGAGGGTTTTTATTTAATGGGCGTAAAATTGCCATTCTTAACGTTGTACCCAAGTGCAAAACACACATGCGGCATACCTGAAGGCGTATTTGGTCACACTTCTTCTCCTGTTTCTTTGGATGTTGGGGCCTATGATTCCGTGGGTATTAGATGAAGGTGGCAGTGTTGTATGGCGTTTTCAGTATCGGTATTTGTGTCACCAAATGCCCGACCGATGTTTTCGGATGCATGGCATCCCTATGGCGGTTTGTGAACGCTGTTTTGGGATATATGCTGGGTTATTTGTTGGCGGGTTATTTTATTGGCCTCTTAAAAAGTGGGATCACTTCCTGCTTCTGAAAGCACGCTGGTTGGTTGGTTTGGCTGCATGTCTGATGTTTTTGGATTGGCTGGGACCTATAATTTCGCTCTGGGGAAATGATTGGCTTACGAGATCCGGAACAGGTTTTGTTTTGGGTATTGTTTGTGGGTATTTTGCGGCTAAAGGAATGTTGCAACTTATATTAGAGATCAAACGCATAAAATGGCATCTTCTATTTTCTAAACCAAACCAAAAGAAAACATGAACGCCCCATCAAAATTTCCGTCCATCTTGAATGGAGCCATCGTTTCCGCACTGTTGGGTATCGTAATGAGCATACCTACTATGTTGTTCATGCGGGACTTATCACCCTTTGCCTTGTCTGGATTGGGCTTGTTGAACTGCCTTATTTTGCCACTTGCGGGCGCATTTACGGCTGTCTGGCACTATAACCGCGTACAAAATGGTCAATCGGCGGCAGGAGAAGGCGCAGCCCTCGGTGCTGGGGCATTGGCGTTGGGTTCTTTGTTCTCCAGTGCCCTTTCATTCATTTTCCAGATGACAGGGTTGTTTCCAAGCAACGAAGAAATAAAACAAATCAGCGAAGATATGCAGCGTAACCTTTTGGGCAAACAGGGCATGGATGCCGAGCAGATAGAGCAAGCGATTCAGTCTTCACAGCAGTTCAATTTTTTGAGCAATCCGGTGGTGCAAATTGTAGTGGGGGTTGTGATGATGGGCGTAGTTGGCGCAATTATGGGCGCAATAGCTGCTGCCTTGGTATTCAGGTCGAAGGAAAGGGAGTCTTAATACACAAAGACACTTTGGTTTTTAATAGCAAAAAAATGGCGTATATAAAAGCGGATAAAATTCCGGCAATTCTGACGGTGGTTGTCGTCACTTGGATATTTGGCTTATTCTGGAACTGGGGCATTTTGTTTCTATCACAGTACTTAAATGTAGGTGACATAGGCGTTTTATCCGTTTTTAGTTCGCTGATAAGATCTTTATTGGGTGTTGGTTTAGGTGTTTTTTTATATAACCAACGTCAGGAGGTTTCCGCTTCGGCAGTAGATGGCGCACTTATCGGTGGTTTGGGGATGGTGTTTGCATCTGTCTTGTCCAACTTGTTTGTTTGGGTCATCTTGAGAATGAGTGCCTCTTTTTCCTCCTTGAATCCGGCGTGGGTAATGGTACAATCGGTCTTGATTGATGGGCTTATTGGGGTTGTAATGGGGGCTGCATTTGCTGTTATATGGTCCAAGAAACGGCGCTCCGGCAATGAATAAAGAGACCTCCTTCTGGATCATCTAGCTAATCTTCTGAGTCTGTCTTACTATAAACCTATTCTAAAGATTTTACACCATAGCCAAGCGTGTATTATCGTTTACGGCTTTTGGGAGTTCCAAAAATTTCGGAAAAAATGAAGGCATTCTTTGCTGCCTCTGGGCTATGTAACAGGTTCGAGAGGCCCGGTTTCTTGGTAGGGGTTGGCTTGTCTGTTTTTAGGGTTGGATTTTTTGGTTTTTCTTTTGGATGATCTCCAAAGAGGTGGTTTTCAAATTGTTCTTCCTGATTGTTTGAAAAAACAATGTCGAAATCTTTGGCTGTTTGGTCGTAGTCTTTTCCGGAAACATCATAATCGGCCCCTTGGTCAAATGTATTTTCGTTATCGAAATATTTGCCTTGTGAAAAGTAGCCCATAGGCTTCTTGTTGCTGGTTGTGGGCAACGAAGGTTTATGTTGCTGGGTATTGGCCAAAGCCTCGTATTCTTCCTTGGCGTTCTGCAATTCACTCAAGACCTCTTCTATTTTAGTTAAGGGTTTATTTTTCTTTTGCTTGCGATCATCCGAAATTCCTTTTAAAATGGCCCAAATAATAAAGCCAACAAGGTAAAATACCCAAGATTCCATAGACTCCTCCGTTTAGTTGGTTTCGTCGAAAAGGGTTGGTTTGGACTTTCGGTTACGCAGTGCCTCTATCACTTTGATATTGGCTTTTGGAAAGGCGAAGTGTTCGAGTTCGTCCTCCATTACCCATCGAAATGGTTGTCCGTTTGCTGAAACGGGAGTTCCACGCCCTAAAGTACATAAAAATGCATGAAGTGTAATCTTAAAATGTGTGTAGGCATGTTTCACCAACGCAACTTTTTCGGTAATACCCACCTCAATACCCATTTCTTCTTGTAACTCCCGTTTACAAGTCTCTTCTAAAGACTCATTAGGCTCTTGTTTGCCGCCTGGGAACTCCCATAAGCCGCCCAATAATCCATCGTCTGGCCTACGGCTGATGAGGTACTCGCCCCTGTTATTAACAACCAATCCGATGGCAATGTGGTAATGTGGTATTTTTGGTTTTTTTGAGACACAGGGTAACGCGCTTTGTTGGTTGTTTCTATACGCGCTACAGGCAGGCTGTAAAGGGCAGGCCCGACAATCGGGTTTTGCGGGTGTACAAACTGTTGCACCCAATTCCATGATGGCCTCGTTGAAGCGTCCTGGATATTCTGTTGGCAATAGCCTTGTGGCCCAAATCCAAAGGGTTTTACGGTTTTGTGGCAATCTAATGTCTTCTTCAAAAGCCAATACTCTTGCCAAAACCCGCATCACATTGCCATCCAAGACTGCCAGTGGTACTTGATAGGCAATAGAGAGAATTGCCGCTGCCGAATAGGGGCCAATACCCGGAAGGGCCAGTGCTTCTTCTGCGGTTTTAGGAAAAATGCCATTGTGGTTGGCAATGATTTGTTTCGCTGCTTTATGCAGATTGCGTGCGCGTGCGTAGTATCCGAGCCCCTCCCACCGCTTAAGGACTGCATCTAAAGGTGCTTTTGCCAGATCAAAGACCGTCGGGAACGCTTCCAGGAAGGCATGGTAATATGGCATTGCCTGATCCACCCTTGTTTGTTGGAGCATCATCTCGGATAACCAGATTCTGTAAGGGTCTTTGGTTCTTCGCCAAGGCAGGTCACGTGCCTGTATATCAAACCACTGAAGTAGGTCAACCTGAAAATACGGTCGAATTTGGTGCCATAGTTGAAGGTCTGAATGAGGTATTTCAGAATGGTTCATGATTTCAGGGTTACGGAGATCAGTATTTCGGAGGCTTCATTAACAGCGGTATAGGCTCGAAATCGGATCAGGTGTATGGAGCCGGGTTTTTCCCGGTCGGTATCCCAATAAAAGGAGCGTTTTACCAACCAACTCATGGCAGGTGCCTGTACAATTTCGTAACGGACAAAAGGTTTCCCTGAACGTGTTCGGCGCGGCAAAACGAAGAGAAATGCACGGCCAATAGGGTGTTGTTGTATGGTAGAATCGGGGCGTATAGCCTCGGTCCGTTGGACGGGGTTTTGTGCATAGGCGGTCGTATGCAGACAAAACCATAACCCTGACAGAAAAATCAGGCAGTTGGTGCGGAATATTTTTTTCATTACAAAACGGAATAGATGAGAATTATTAAAAATAATGCGTTACGGGGCTTAAAAAAAGGCTTGTTTTTTCACTGGGCTTGCCTTTTTATGCTATTGTTTGGGGCGATCCCTTGGTTAAGTGCGCAAACGGATATGCCCATTGGATCTACTATGGTTATAAAATCAGTTAAATTTCTGGGACTTACCGATGTTGAGGAAAGGTTCATACGTGAACAAATGGCGATAGGGGCATTGCAAAAGATAACGTATAAAGCCCTTCAAGAAGATTTGGAGCGCATTTTGAATCAATTTATAGGGCAAGGTTTTTTGTTAACTCGTGTTTATATAGAAGATGCTTTGGTTGATTCACAGGAACAGGCGGGCTGGCATCTGGTGATACGAGTAGAGAAAGGGCCGCCCGTGAAGTTCTCTGGCTTGGTCTTAACAAATCCTACTCGCATCAAATCGGAATATATACGTGCGGTGCTGGGGCTAAAATCCACCCAATGGATGACGCAATTTGACCCCGAAACTGCGCGTACTCGATTACAAGAGATGGGAGTTTTTGAACAGGTGGCATCGGTTGAGGTTAAAATTGATCCCAACTTGGATGCGCAAGTAGTGGTGAAGGCGCAAGACCGTCCACCAGGGAGTTTCGACCTTGCGTTGGGCTATCTTCCAAAGTCTCAGGCGCAAAAAGCAGGTGTGGTAGGAAACGGAACCCTTTTGCTTCGGAGTGTAATGGGGCGTGGCGAAGAATTACAAGCCCAAATCAATCGGATGCCCGGACAGTCGAATCAGGCCGAAATAGCCGCCAGATGGCCTTTTGTGATGGGTTTGCCTATCCGGTTCCGAGGGAAATGGACAGGACAACAGCGAGATTCAACGTTTAACCAATCAGGATTTGAATTAGAGACAGGGTATGTGCATGTAAACCGTCTGGAGTTTTTTGCATCGGTGGATCGGCGCTCGATTCGTCCGGGGGTAAAAGGGAATAAAGACGGATTGGCACGTTCGGATGCGTGGTTTGTAGGGATCGGGGTGGGTTATGAGATGGCTGACAGTCGCGTAAATCCACGAAAGGGCGCTCAAGTGGTTTCGGTGTTGCAGCAAGGTAAAAAAGACGTGCAACGGCCCGACGGAGCACGTGAGTCTGTCAATCAGCAGCGGCTTTCGGTGGTATTACGGATCTTTTTACCCACCTTTAAGCGTCAGGTATGGGTCTTGGGGGGCGACTTTAGGGCTCTCTTTAGCCCTTTTTGGGATGATGCCGATTTGTTCCGGTTTGGTGGAGCAACCTCCCTACGTGGTTATAATGAGGAACAGTTTAAGGGAAATGCTGGTGGGCGTTGTTTTACAGAATATCGGTATCAATTGGATGCTGCATCATATGCGTTTGTTTTTTTTGATGGGGGCATGGTACAAACCCCAAAATCTGTAGGAAACGCTGCCACTCATTTGATACGGATGGGTTATGGTGCGGGTCTGCAATACAGTACCCCACTTGGCTTAATGCAAGTTTCCTATGCCGCCAATCCGGAGGAAGGTTTTGCAAATGGGCGGCTTCATATTGGTCTGAAACTGGGTTTGTAAAACGAAAGGCCGGGCGGCTCTTTTTTGCACCTTGAAGCCTAATTGGAGCTGTAAGAGGGGAAGCGTCCATTTACAAAACCAAAGAATCTTCGTTAATAAGTCAGTCAATTGGCAGATTTGAACTGTTTCTGTCAAAAAGAGGGCCTCAGAATGGCAAAAAGCCTCTCCATTAGTGGAAAGGCTTTGCTTTTCGGTAACGTGGTTGGCTTACCGTCGGAACATATACTGAAATTTAAAGAAAACAGATCGGTCGGTTGTGTACAGTCCGGGGTTTTGCGGGTATGTGGCATCGTCGGCATCAGCGCCATTGAGGTTCGCTCCCACGTAAAATACCGTTAACGGATTTACCTGATACGTTAACAAAGGCTGTAGGCTAAACCCTTCCGAGAAAGAATTGACCTGGCCGACCAACCGGATATTAAATGCACGGCTTGCTTGATAAGTTAGGGTTGTACGACTCACAAAACCACGATAAAATTCTTCGCCAGTGGTACGGTGCTTCATCATGGCGTATGAAATATTAGGACTGATTTCAAAGCCGCTGAAGGGTCGTAAATAAAAGCCACCCCATCCGCTAAACTGCCGTCCTGGCTCTGGCGTATCGGTTCTGCGGATGCTGTTACCATAATTAAATCCAATATCGAAACCAAAGTTTTTACTAAAGTTGCTACCGCCCCACATGTTGATCCGGCGTAAGTCTTTAAACTGGACCCCATGAAACACTTCTTCGCTGATAACATTGGTATTAAATCCCACATATGATTGGCCTTTCATTTGAATATTCATATTAAAGCCTAAAAAGGTGTCTCGCACTTTGTTGTCAAAAGACCAAATCCGTCCTGTGTATGCTGCTGGGCGAACTTGGGTGATAAACCGATCTTTGAAGTAGAATGAATATCCCTGCCAGATATTGGCTTGCCGGAAGTTGTTTTGGCTTACAAATCCATTGTCTGCGCGGAATGTAGGACTAACGGCATCGTAGCCAAAATAAAAATTCCACTCCCGCGATTGACGAATAAAGCCAATTTTGCCCGAATGCCCTGTAAACGTTTCTCCATCAAGTGCAACCGTGTGACGGCCTTGGTCGAAGGTACCAGAAAGCCCATATTCGTTGTTCAGGGTAGGATTATTCAGTTCTTCGGTTCTGCTGCCATTTAGTTGGTAGGTAAAATAATATTTTGGGGAAAAATTGATTTTCCCATCTAATGCCACCACAGAGCCACTACCGCCTTCAGGCATCCGACGGTCAGTTAACAAAGCTGCTATATAATTTCCACCTTTCATGGCTTGTTTAAACCGGAGAATATTGCTTATGCTTCTTCCGTTTTCCATAACCTCACTGGATTCTGATAAAGGGATAATAATCGGTGAATGCTCATCCATCGCCCCAATGTATCCAAAACTACTTTGGCCTTGCCGCGAAATGAACTTGGTTGCAACCAAAGGGGCATTCATCGAGCGCGTATAAACGGTCTGGAAAGGTTCGCCAAAATTAAACCCACTTTCCTGATCAAAGAGGTCTGCACCTTCTTGGAAGAAAGGCCGGCGTTCGGGGTAAAACAAAGCAAGTGTAGAATTAACACTGATTTGGTCGGCATCGGACTCAATCTGGCTGAAGTCTGGATTAAACGACATCTCGGCAGAGGTGTTTGAATTGAAATCTAATTTCAGGTTCAAAGAAGGCTCCATGTTCTTCAAACCAAGTTTTTCTTTGGTAAAAGGCGAGCCGGGGTTGGCACTGTCTTCGCGACTGGCTTCATTCGAGCCAACCAGTGCAGGCAATATTTGGTAGTGCATAGACCCGCTCTTGACACCTTTGATGTTTTCGAGTGTACCAAATTGGCACATGGTACAAGCATTGTTTTGTGTAAGTGCTGGCCATGCGTACATGTGACGGCTGGCTCGTGGGTGATTAACCAGAAAGTTTACTCCCCAAGACTGTACTTCTTTGTTCGGAAAACTTAGGCTGGAAAATGGAATGGCCATCTCTACTTCGTACCCCGTTTCTGTTTTGCGACCTGCCGAAGTATAAATTAGGTTGTAGCTACTATCGTCATTGTTGCCATTTCCTCTTGAATCTACCTGAATTCCTGATGGATTTGCGCCTAAGAGTAAAAAATAGCTATTATTCCGATAAGTATCTAAAGCAATAGCGACCCAGTCATCCGACCAAACCTCGTCCCGTTTTCCATTCGTGGATCTTAACGCAGAAGGCTCGTCTGTGACCCGATAACCAACATAAAGATACATTGCATCGTATGTAATCCATGCTTCTGCTTTAATGCCTGGCGTAGAGCCTTCATTGGGTTGGAATTCTGTAAAATCTTTGACCAAAGCACCGGTTACCCATTCATCAGCCTTTAGTTCACCATCTACTTTTATGGGAGAGGGCGTGGATTTTAAGTTGAGCGCCTTGTTGGGATCGGTTGATTTTTGCTGGATTCGAGGGGTTGCGAACAGCAAAACAGGTAACAAAAGCAATACAAAAGACAGCGGCGCGACCCGGAAACGGGTGGCCCAGAGGGGATTGGGGTACATGGAAATTACTCCTAAGTGAGGTTGTATTCCAGTCAGACCGAGGGTGGGCGCTCTAATGGAAAGGGTTGCAATAGGGGGTTAAAGGTTTTGGAATCAAAACGGATGGAAGTTGGGAAAGGTTACGAAAGGGTATAATATTTTTTAGGCCGTGCCCGTCAGTCCTGTGTGGATGTGAAAAAAAGAGCGGATGGGCCTTCCGCAAAACCCATCCGCGTCCCACCATTATGCCTGAGATAAGCATTTAAAACTAAAAAGAGATGTGGCGCAAGATTACAATCTTTGTTTGAATAATTCAATAGAACTTTTGGTTACTTTTTCCGATTTATTAAGAAGGTATTGTTAATTTTTATAAAATATTTGCGACAAAACGTCATGTATGATCTTTAAACCGTTCCTAATTTCCTCTTCTGTAACCACAAGAGGGGGGATAAACCGAATGACATTTCCATAAGTGCCACAAGAGAGCAAAAGCAATTTCTTTTCCAAGCAGCCTTTTTGGAGTGCGGTAACCGTTGCAGCATCCGGAGTGCCGTTTTCGTCCCTAAACTCCATACCCACCATGAGTCCAAACCCACGTACTTCGACAATACGTGGAAAAGTAGCCTGAAGCGCCTTTAGTCCTGTTGTGAGTTGCGCACCTCTTTCTGCGGCATTTTCGATCATATGTTCGTCGCGCATTGCCCGTATGGTTGCAATTGCCGATGCGGCTGCCAGCGGATTTCCGCCATAGGTTCCGCCGTGGCTTCCGGGAATCCACTTAGCCATCATCTCGGAAGAAGCTGCAATGCAAGACATGGGCACACCACTTGCAATGCCTTTTGCCATAATCATGACATCGGGCCTTACATTATAGTGATCTTGAGCAAACCATTTTCCGGTACGTCCAAATCCCGTTTGCACCTCGTCCATCACCAATAGAATGCCATGCTCGTCGCAAATCTCGCGCAGGGCCTTCATAAAAGCGGGGGGAGTAGGCACATAGCCTCCTTCACCTTGTTCTGGTTCCAAAATAATGGCAGCAGTCTCCGCTGGAGCTGTTTGACTCTTCAATAAATGCTTTAATTCTTTGATACAATATTGGATGGTGGTTTCTTCGTCCCAACCATACCGAAGGGCATGGGGAAATGGTGCAACGAAAATACCTGCTGGTAGTGGTTGGTATCCAATCCGATATATGGTTTTAGAAGTGGTCATGCCCATTGTAAGGTGGGTGCGTCCATGAAAACTACCTTGGAAAACAATAATATTTGGCCGTTTGGTCACTTGTTTGGCCAATTTGACTGCGGCTTCGGTGGCTTCGGCGCCCGAGTTTGCAAAGAAAAACGAGTCAATGTGCTCTGGTACAATTGTCCGCAATTCCTCTGCCAGATCAATCAATACACGTGTATAGAAGACATTCACTTGTCCATGTAACATCTTCGTCGCTTGTTCTTGAATGGCGGCCACTACTTTTGGGTGGCTATGCCCTGTGTTGGTTACGCCAATTCCGGAAGTAAAATCCAGATATTTTTCTCCGCTTTCAGTATAAACCCACGAGCCGGAACCATGAGTAACTACCAACTGAGAGATTTTGGTGGTGACGGGCGAGAGGTGTGTTTGTACGGGTAAATGCTGACTCATGTTGTAAATCGGATAATAATGTGAGGGAGTTTCTGATAAATTTGCAGCCAAAGTACAAAATTTGAGGAATCATGTAAACGGACTATTTTGATTGACCTCAAAAATAGTTGCGTTTTTTTGTTTGATCCGGGTTGTTTTTCACCATAATCTGTTTAGTATGTGCCTTGTGCCTCCGTATCATTCATGCTTATCCTTTAGAATAATCAAAATATATGTAAACATGACTTCATTAGATTATCAGGTACTTGTAGTACAAATCCGGGACGTAAACCGACCTCAAGCAGACCGCCTTGCTGATTTTCGGATCTTTCGGGCGGCTTTAGAAACCGGTACCATTCGCGCTGCAGAGCGGGATGCGGTAGGGAATTGGCACGTAAATACATGGGTTAAACAAGGGATTTTGGCAGGTTTTCCACTTGGAGAGATGGAAGACGTATCGGTACCGGGTTTCCCGTTCTTCGACAAAGCCACTTATCCGGTACAATCGTTCACCTTAGGCCACAAAGTTCGTATTGTACCTGGTGGAACCACCATTCGTAGTGGGGCTTATGTTGCACCGGGTGTTGTGTGTATGCCACCGAGTTATATCAATGTGGGTGCATATGTAGATGAAGGCGCGATGGTGGATTCTCACGCACTGGTAGGATCTGCCGCGCAGATTGGTAAGAAAGTACACCTCTCGGCGGCAGCACAAATCGGTGGTGTCTTAGAACCCGCTGGGGCGCTTCCGGTGATTGTGGAAGATCATGTATTTATTGGGGGAAATTGTGGGGTTTATGAAGGCTGTCTGATACGAGAGCGGGCTGTTTTGGCATCCGGGGTTATCCTAACGGGTTCCAGTCGGGTGTATGATTTGGTAAATGAACGGGTCATCACCCGTAACGAATCTGGTGTGCTTGAAATTCCGGCTGGTGCAGTGGTCGTACCTGGTTCGCGTAAGGTTTCCTCGGTATTTGGGGCGTCTCATGGATTATCGGTTTCTACACCCATCGTGGTCAAATATCGTGATGATAAAACGGATGCAGCCTTAGCCCTTGAAGACGCGCTTCGTTAAGGCGTTGTGACCAACGTTTTACAGCCAGCGGATCCTTGTTAAATGGGTTGTTGGTTCGCTGGCAAAGGGCAGAGTTAGCAGCTACCTATAATAATTTGCTTGCTTAAACAATTCAATTCAAACTAAGAATGGAGAAGAATTCAATACCAGATATCCAAATTTTAAAAAGTAGAGAAGGTAGAGAAACGTATTTCCATGCTAAATCCATTGTAAATTTACCTCAATGGATTGGTTATTTTGATAACTATGTATGTTCAGAAACAATTAAAGACGGACTATTTGGTATTGGAATTGATAATAACATTGAGTTAAATGAAGATTTTACACCAAGTCAAGAGCAAGTGAATGCCTATTACTATCTGATAGAAAACCATGATATTATTAAACATAATATCTTGCAGGCACTCACAAATTTGATATTAAACGATTATGAAACCTTTGACCCTGTGAACCTTCCAAAATTATCAGATTTGACGCATGATTTTGACTTTAAAAAATATATAGGCCCACGAGTTATTAATATCACTACTGACATAAAAGACGAATTCGCTTACATTACTTGGCACTTTCATTGCCTTTGGGATTCTGAGCATGGCTTTGAAGTAATAACACATAAAAATAGAATAATAGATATTGGGGGGGAAGCAGATGGATTCAAAATCTACGAAGACAATGGAGCAGCAAAAGAAGTGAAATATCATTTTGACAAACGTCTTAATACAATGAAAGAAAAGAAAAAATGGTGGAAATTTTGGTAGTAATAGAGCAGAACAAGTAGTAGCCAACAGTGTACACCATGATCATACTCCCGATAAGTCGTACGGCGCAGGTACATCAACCGTATCCGCATGTTGTGGGAATGGGTTAACGGTAAAGAGAGGCGGCTACAATCGAGCCGTTTAGCAGTACTTCATTGCTCATACTAAATTGGAATACCCCCTACTTCCAGTCCATAAAAAAACCGCCCATCAGGAATGACGGGCGGGAGAGTGCGTTGGTTTTTCTGTTTAGGCGAAACGGCTTTCGACACGTTTCACTACTTCGTCTGCCACTTTTTCTTGGATGCCTTGGTCTAAATGACTGGTAAAGCCCACACAAGAGCAATTGATCTCACCGAGGACATATTTGTCCTGTTTGTTTTCGTCCCAATCTAGCATGAAATCAGCAGTCCAGATAAGTGGAATGTCGAAGCCGCCTAACTTTTCCGAGATAACAGGCAAAGACTTTAAAAAGAGCGAAACCAAGTCTGACCATTTTTCAGGGTCGTCATAGGTGTATTTTGCGCCAGAAAACAGGGTTGCAGAAAATGCGTCACCGCCTTCAGCCGGTTTCTTATGTACGACAAAAATTGGGATATCACCAACGAGCAAAATCCGAATTTCGCCTTCTTTGATGCGTGGCATAAAGCGCATATCCACAAGCATTCCATTGTCACCAACAATGTACTTTTCGCAGAATGTCATGAACGCTTCCAGGGTATGATATTCTACGTGGTTGTCAACGGCTTCGGTACATTTGAGTTTGGTGTTTAGTGGTAGGGTGTCTCCGGGTTGGAAGGTATGCTCATCGGCTATCTGAATCCGCCAGATGCCTTCTCCTGTTGAGCCTCGGTTTTGCTTGAGTACCCGTTCGCCATAGGAAAGGCTTATCGGGAAGGTTTTTTTGAAATGCGGAATGTCATAATAAGCATGGGTATCATCCGGAACCAAGTCGGTCGAGGCCAATTTTACCAAGGCATCTTTTGCGCCGAAGTTGAGCATGGCATCGGGGTGTGGCATCCCTGTCAGGCCATAATCAGATAATTTGCGTAGGGTATCAAAATATATTTTTTCTCCGTTGGGCAAATTTCCTGGATTGATTCGGCTGATGTAGGCATCAAAAGAATCTTTTACATAACCATAGATGGTCTCGTGCCATTCATCTCGAAAGAAAAGCACTTCGGCATCCCATCCTTTGGATTTTAGTGACTTAACGATGGGCATGGTGTCTTTACGATGCCCATCCAACCACTTGTCCGAGCCGCCCTCTGCTTCAAATATTACAATGCGTTTTTTCATGATATTATTTTTTAGATCAGGTGTGCGATGTGGGGCAAGGGCACCGTAGAAACTATCTCATGCAAGCAGATTATCCAAATGATTCATGTAGTGGAATGGTAGTGTTTTTGTGAAGACTGATTCTTGCAATTCCACGAAACACGTCTTAGTTTGATTGAATTCTTAAATCCTTTTATCCAGCGTTTTATGTACGATCCTACTGTAACCCGTCGTCGGTTTATGGGGTATTTCTCTGCACTTGGTTTGGGCGGGACGTTGTTTCCGGGTGTATTATATGCCCTTCACTGCGAGAATAACACGCCAGACGATATGCCTATTACCGTTGCCGTCATAGAACAGGCCGAAAAACTTTCAGGGCTTGCTTTTACACCAGAGCAGCGCGAAATGATGGTACAAGACCTGAACGAAGCCCGCACCGAGTACCAAGAAATGCAGGCTTTTCCATTGGATAATGAAGTGGCTCCAGCATTGGTCTTTCATCCGGATGTTCGGGGGCGCTTACCATTGGATGCCCACAATACCACACGCATAGCCGTATTGCCCAAAATGGTAAAAAAACCATCCGACGAAACCGATTTGGCCTTTATGGGGATTCGGGAGTTGAGCGGGTTGTTACGCCGCCGCGAGGTGACATCCGTTGAACTTACCGAAGTTTACCTTCGCCGCCTAAAACAATTCGATCCTGAGTTATTGGCGGTGGTTTCTTATACCGAAGAGCGTGCGATGAAGGCTGCCCAAAAAGCGGATGCCGAATTTGCGGCTAAAAAATATCGGAGTTTATTACAGGGCATTCCGTGGGGCGCCAAGGACTTATTGGCGACCAAAGGTTATAAAACGACATGGGGTTCGGTCCCTTTCAAAGATCAGGTCTTGGATTATGATGCGGCGGTGGTCGAAAAACTGGATGCCGCAGGCGCAGTGCTTCTTGCCAAACTCAGTATGGGTGAATTGGCGTGGGGGGACGTATGGTTTGGGGGCAAAACCAAAAGCCCCTGGAATACGGCACTGGGGGCATCAGGCTCTTCTGCGGGTGTAGGAGCCACTGTCCCAGCGGGGCTGGTGGGATTCGGGATCGGAACGGAAACACTTGGTTCCATCATCTCGCCCAGTACACGGAGTGGGGTAACGGGTTTTCGGCCTACTTTCGGGCGTGTCAGCCGATATGGGGCAATGGCCTTGACGTGGAGTATGGACAAAATAGGCCCGATGTGTCGCTCTGCCGAGGACTGTGCTTTGGTCTTTTCTGTCTTACATGGCCGTGATAAACGGGATGTTGTAACCCGCGATGCACCTTTTTCGTGGCCGCTGAATCCCAAAACGTTGAAAATCGGATATTTCAACGAAGCTTTTGAAGCCGATTATCCCAATAAAAAAGCAGACCAAGAATCACTCCAAGTACTTAGGTCTTTAGGATTTACACTTATTCCTACTCCCGTTCCAAAAGGATTTTTGCCTGGTGTACTGACTATGGTGATAGACATCGAGTCGGCTGCTGCTTTTGAAAGCCTTACCCGGTCTAATGCGGTGGATAAAATGGTACGTCAAACCAAAGATGCATGGCCACATGTTTTTCGGGTGGGACATTTAAGACCTGCTGTGGCCTACGTGCAAGCGAATCGGATTCGTACCCAACTCATGCTGGCTATGGATAACTTATTTCAGGAAATTGATGTCTTGATTAGTCCTTCTTTTGGTCGCGAAATTTTGCAAATTACCAACCTGACTGGACATCCTGCCGTGTGTGTACCCAATCGCTTTGACCCTCTCAAGGACGAACCAAATGCACCTGCAAGAGAAACCGGAAGTATTTCATTTATTTCAGGCTTGTATAAAGACGATCAGGCACTGGCGGTCGCCCATGCTTTTCAATCCGTTACAGACTGGCATAAACGACGTCCGCCTATCGGTAGGTGAAGGATGGAGGGGAAATCAATAGCCTCTTTATTGATCGTTGTGCGTCATTTTGCAAAGAGAGTTTACCTTTCGACAAAGAATTTTTTAGCTACAACATACACGGATTTGGATACATCCAACATTTGGAACATTGATAAATTTGTAACATTATTTAATTAAAAAAGAAGCAATGAATTTATCAGGAAAAACAGCAATCGTAACAGGTTCAAACACAGGTATAGGATATGAAACTACTTTGGGCTTGTACAAGAAAGGAGCAAAAGTATATGTTGCTTGTCGTAATGAAGAAAAAGCCCTCAACGCCATTAAAAGAATGAAGGCTGACGGTGGAACAGGCGAATTGGTTTATGGACATTTAGACTTAGCAAGTCTGCAATCTGTAAAAGCGTTTGCCGACCGAGTGATTCAAGCAGAATCAAGGCTCGATTTATTGATTAATAATGCAGGGATTATGATTCCACCACCATCAAAAACGGAAGATGGTTTTGAAATTCAGTGGGGTGTAAATTTTGTAGGACATTTTGCATTAACAGGACACTTGTATAATTTGTTAGAGACAACAAAAGGTTCAAGAGTGGTAACACTTAGTAGTAATGCTCACAGAAGTGCAATAATTGACTTTGATAATTTTCGTTTAGAAAAAGAATACAATGCTTGGAGAGAGTACGGTCAAAGTAAATTAGCAGACTTAATTTTTGCGTTAGAATTTGAAAAAAGATTGAGAAAAAATGGCAAACAATTGATGTCGTTAGCGTCACATCCAGGTTACAGCGAAACAGATTTACAAAAATATATGGACAAAGATATGTTGGCATCCTTAACATTAATGACTGCAAAAGATGGAGCTCAGCCTACTATAACCGCTTGTTTAAGCGAAGAGGCAAAAGGTGGGCAATATTGGGGTCCAGATGGACACGATGAGCAAAGAGGTAAGCCAGGATTGGCAAAAATATCTCCAGTAGCATTAGACGAAACATTGAACGCTAAACTTTGGGATTGGGCAAAAGAAGCAACAGGAGTAAACTTCCCTTTCTAAAAGGCTTTTTAAATATTAACATAGCAATTGGTACATTATAAATATGACAATTCCCGTAAGATTAAAAAGTATCAGCGAACTTCATAAGTTCAACAACATAGCGCCACCTAATCATCCATTGATTAGTTTGATTGATTACAGCGAAATAAAACCAACACCTGTTAACAATGAACTAAAATGGGTGCAAGAATTTTATACAATTTCTATCAAACGAAATGTAGTTGGTAAATATCGCTATGGTCAAGAATCATATGATTTTGATGAAGGGTTAATGACTTTTTTTTCACCAGAGCAAGTTATTTCAGTCCAACTTATTGAAGAAAATTTGAATAGTAAACCTTCAGGATGGATTTTAGCAATTCATCCTGATTTTTTATTTGGTTCTTCGTTAGCAGCAAATATCAAAAAATATTCATTCCTAAATTATTCTGTTAGAGAGGCACTTTTTTTATCTGAAAAAGAAGAAAATACAATCTACGAAATACTTCAAAACATAAAAGGAGAATATCAAGGTAACCTTGACCAGTTCAGCCAGCATATAATAATTAGTCAGTTAGAATTATTACTTAACTATGCCGAACGCTATTATCAACGACAATTTTTAACTCGTAAAATTTCAAATCATCAAATATTAGATAGATTAGAAACTATTTTGGAAGATTATTTTAATAGCGATACTATTTTAAATATAGGCTTGCCGACCGTTCAGTATATATCACAAAATCTAAATCTTACCCCAGATTATTTAAGCACTATGCTAAAAAGTTTGACAGGACAAACTACACAACAACACATACACAACAAATTGATTGAAAAAGCTAAAGTGAAACTATCAACCACCAATTTATCAGTTAGTGAAATTGCCTATGAATTAGGTTTTGAGCATCCACAATCATTCAACAAGCTATTTAAATCCAAGACAAAACAAACACCGAAGGAATTTAGAGCATCATATAATTGAATAAAGACGAACGCACAACATCGGTTTTGTGCAAGTGGGACTGAAGTGCTAAATTGAATATTTGTAATTCTATTCAGTTTTTGTACTAAATTTGAACTGACGTATTTCAAAAACCCACCTGCATAAAGCGGTAAACCGGTATAGGTTGAATGCGGTACACCTCAGAAAAGTGGTGATAGCACGGCGATAAAGTCTCAGTGTGCTGTGGGTTTACTACCGTTTATTGGCCTGATTTAGGGATAAAGAGGAAATTACTCCGAATTTGGTTGCTACCAAAAGATCCGAGTACGGGTTTGGGCTGTAGGGTTTCCAAGTAGCCATAGAGCTTAGGAATGGTCATGATGTCGCCAGTTTGGCTATGGTTTTGTAGGGCTTCGATTAGTTTTCCGGTAAACGGCGAATGCCCGTTTGGGGCACCATCCGAAACATATTCTTTTCCTCCGGCAGTGAGGAATTGTCGGGTTTTGAATTGCAGTTCGCGTTGTATAAAGGCTGCCCGTTCTGCCTGGGCTGAAGGCGCATCTCCACGGTCGGTTGAAAGTGCAATATTAGGGTCAAATGTGCCGCCAAAGCAAACGTCCATCACCAAAAAAAGATGGTTGGCCGGAATTTTTTCCACTACTTCGCGTAGGTAGCTCTGGGGTATGTAGCTATTGCGAACCACGTCTGTCAGGCGTGAGTCTTTGGTAACGATATAACCACTTTGTCCCACTTCGTCGAAGCTACCATGACCGGCAACAAAAAGGAAAAGTTGGTCATCCTCGGCAAAAGAACGTTGCATGTATTCCCGTACTTTCAGTAAAAAAGCCTCCTTTGTCGGGTTTTTTAAGACTTCCGTTTCAAAGCCATATTTTTCACGGAGAAGGCTTGCCAGCACAGTGGCATCTTTTTCCGGATTGTTCAACGGTTTCCATTCGTCGTAGCGGTCGGTGGCAATTAAAAGCGCATAGTCACGTCCGCTGCGTCCGAGTACCTTGAGTGGACGATCGGCTAAAAAGGCTTGATGGGCTAAGTTTCCGTCGCGGTCTTGTGCATAAATTACCACACTATTTTCGCCTTCTTGCAGGGCAATTTGGGTTTTAAAATAACCATTTGCCTGCAACGCGATGGGTTTCCCATTAATTAAAACCGTCGTAACTTGTTGGTCATCAGTTGCAATACCTTTGATGGTCAAGGAGTCTTTTTGAACGACAACCTTGCCACTCATGCCTCGGATCATTTCGAGTTCAGGTTCAATCAACGTGATTTGTGGTGCCGAAATATCTGTTCCAACTTCTTCTGCAAATACTTCATATTGGGCTTCGTGGCGGTTTCCGAAAGCATCTTCAGCCTCTACCTGTACGATGTTTTTTCCTTTTAGAAGGGAGAACGTGGTTTGAAACTCCTCTTGTTGGAGAGGAACGGGTATCCCATTCACTTTGAAGTGTCTCAGTTCGTTCTCGTCTCGAATGGTTCCGGAAAGGGTGAACTGCGTCGCGTGTGTCCGAAAAGGCTTGTCGGACTGGAGTTTTGGGGCCAATTCCACTAATGGGGCCTGTGTGTCGGTGAGCAGAACCAAGGGATATGCCTCGCGTAAAATGTTTCCTTTTGTATCAGAAGCCTCTATAGAAAGCAGGTTCTCACCAGTGCTCAGTTGGATCTGGACAGAAAAAGTGCCATCATGGTTCAGTGTAAGTACTTCCCCATTAATGGTAAGCGATGTGACGGGATTTTCGTCTTGTATATAACCCTGAATACGCATCACTGGACGAAATACCTGAACAGCCTCCCGCAGATTGAGTTTAGGACTAACGAAATAAACTACTGGAGGTGTTTTGTCGGGTGCCATACGAATGGTCGAAAGTATGGACTGACCACTAAACCGTTTTTGTGGATATGCCGATTGACCAGCGATGCACACAAGCCCTAAGCCAACCACAAACATTTTTAGATAATTCATATGTGCGCTGTTTTCAATGAGAAGCGGATGAAGGCTTGGGAGGCGGATTGGGCAAAGCCGTTATTTGCCGCCAGATAAACCAAGAAATGCCGGATGTAATTACCGTGATTCCGGCGCCGTACACCCACTTTGGTTTTGGCTCGGTGGCTTCAATAACAAAAACCACCTGATCGCTCTGAATGCCTTCCGGGAAATCTTTGAATACCTCCCACACTATTTTTTTTTGTGGTCCGCTGGGTATTTTGTGTCCTACATCTCCATGGGTTGTTGACAGGCGTAGCCGAGACTGGCCGCCATCCAAAGAAATATAGGGTTGAACGGAATAGCGTCCTTTCGGTTTCCCGATGAGGTCGTAAGAGAGCAAGATTTGATCTCCAGTTCGTTGGAATGCAACATTTGCCACTTTACGTGGCTGAGCGGCGGTGAAAAACGTGCCTACAAACCAAATCATCAACAACCAAAACAAACGCATCCTGAAATCAACCGAGGAAAAAAGAGGTTCAAAAGAACTGTTTCTGCTTAATCGGTTTAAAATACGTATTTTACGGATATTCCCCAAATTCCGAACAACAGGATATAGATGGCAAAAACAGTCTTGGCACAAAATTTTGGGCGATATCAGCTTTTAGAACCTATTGGTCAGGGTGGAATGGGAACTGTGTATCGCGCTTATGATCCGTTATTGGATAGAAGTGTCGCCCTGAAGCGATTATCTCCGGATCTGGTTTCGGATCCTGCCTTGCTGGCGCGTTTTGAACAAGAATCCCGATTAATGGCGCAGGTACATCATCCGCAGATTGTAACGGTTTTTGATGCTGGCGATGTGGAAGGTCAGCCTTTTTTGACAATGGCCTTGGTGCAAGGGGAGCCGCTACACCGTTTTGCTGCTTCCCAGAGCCGTGCCTTTTCCTTAGAACAAGTCATTGTTTGGGGAAAACAAGTGGCCAATGCCTTGGCGGCGCTACATGAAAAAGGGATCTTACATCGTGATCTGAAACCCGATAACCTGATTCGAACACACAATAATCAATTGATTCTGACCGATTTTGGGATCGCAATTCGGGCTGCTGAGCGACAAACAGTGCGGATATTTGAAGGTACGCCCGAATATGCCAGTCCGGAGCAGTTTTCCGGCGAGAAACCCAGCCAGACAAGCGATGTGTACAGTTTTGGAGCGCTCCTTTTTTGGATGCTGGCTGGAAGGCCACCCTTCGAGGGAGACTCCTTCGAAGCATTGCAGAAGGCTGTTTTGTCTTATCCTGCTCCCGATATCCGTCTATGGCGAAAAGATGTACCAGAGGCAGTTTCTATATTGATTCAACGTTGTTTAGAGAAGGAGCCTGCCAAGCGGTTCGAAACGGCCCAAGCAGTTGAACAAGCTTTAGCGGGCGTGTCGGTGCCTACTGCCAAGTTTAGAAAGTGGCTGGTTGTTATGGTCGTGGTATTGGCGAGTGTCGTGGGCTGGTGGTTTGGGTCTGGAATTGGCGGCGAGCGGGAAGCCGAAGAATGGTTCCGGGAAGGGCAATCGCGATTTAATGCCGGAAAAACGCAAGAAGCAGCGAAAGCATGGGAAAAATCCGCACGTTTGGGGAAACAGGAAGCCATGCGTAGCTTGGGAATATTATATGCCGAAGTATTAAACAGGCCAATCCAAGCAGAAAAGTGGTTTCAGGAGGCTGCAAAACGTGGCGATGTGGTTTCGATGCGAGGTTTAGGCACCTTGTATTACAATGGCAAATCAGGTATCCTGCGCAACACCGTTCGTGCATGTGGTTTTTTTGAGGCGGCTGCTCGGGAGGGGGATGCCGAATCTGTTTGTTATCGGGGAGTGTTGCGGTATAATGGCGAGTGTGGAAGCGCACCAGATACCACTCTGGGTATCCGGGACATGCGTATGGCAGCAGATGCCGGCGTCGCAAAATGCGCCTCCGTACTCCAAACCCTACATGTAGAAGAGTAGTGGGGTGTTACAATTTTAACGGGACATTAAATGGCCCGCATTTTATTTCCTTTGGCATCGTGTGTAACTTCGGCCAAGCCCAAGTGCTCCATAAGCGGCGGGATGTACATACCAAATCTCCCGCGAAGCCCTTTTTTTAGCCCATACCAGCCACCATTTGGGTTTTGTTCCGAACGGCCCCACGCTTCTACGGTACCTTCTTTGGCCGGCTTTTGTTCGTCTGCACTGCCCAATTCCATCCAGTCTCCGTGTGCTTTCAACATCTCGTGTAGGTCATTTAGGCATCTGGCATCGTACATAAGGGTTGTTTTACCAACGACACACATAATGACTTCTTTGTCGTCCTTTAGTGCTTTGTACATTTCATACTCTGAGGTGAGGGGAGGCGTTTTAAGTTTCCACGGATTTTCTTTTGTTCCTTCGGTAGCCATTGAATTTTTTGGTTAAAATGTACGGATTCGGTTTTGAGATTGGTTGTCCACTATAGACCCCGTTTTGTAAAGAGATCTTTTTAGGCACCAAAGCTTTCAGAAGCAGATGTTTTTAATCGGTAAACACCAATGAGAATAAAGGTATTTTGCATTTTTGATACCTCTTAAAGTATTAAAAATGCAAGGCTTTAAACAAGCATATATCAAAATTAAGGTATTTTGGTCTCAATTCAAGCATGAAGCAAAAAAATAATTAGAGGCGGTTATGCTTGGTGTAGGTATGAATAGGGTGCATTTTAAATGATGCCGCGCCTATCGCGTTTGTATGTCTTTATTTTTCCCCAATCCGTAAAGTTCATCTTGTGTATTTCAAAACTTCCCAAAATGTAGCGCGAACATTTCTTCTACATGCTATTTGACCTAGGGTGTACTTCAAAATTTCCCTAATTCTATTAT
>ERZ761607.1149-NODE-1149-length-35161-cov-4.949952_pt1 | contig 35161 bp, 29 predicted proteins | sample MGYA00511164_ERZ761607 | MGnify/ENA primary metagenome ERZ761607 (study PRJEB28899, sample SAMN02445080) | bioreactor sludge metagenome | biome: EBPR sludge | place: Australia: Brisbane, Thorneside Wastewater Treatment Plant | collected 2011-06-22 ... | reverse complement strand
ATACAGCGCTTTGCCCTGATCCGCTCGATACTGCCTTATCCGCGCTCATCCGCGTCAATCCGTGGCCGGAGGGTTTTCCAGCCGTGCGGTCGGGGCTGAAGCCCCTCCTACAGGGGGGGGCGAGGCCACGGTGCTGCTGCTGCCGGGGCGTTGGACGGGGCGGGCGGAGGCGGGAGCCCGGGCGGGGAACCATCCGGCGGCGCCGCGGTCTCTAGCCCGCCGGCCGCCCATGGCCGCGCCCGGGGATGGCCTCCGCATGGCATAATTCCCGGCTGCTTTTGACACTGAATGGATAAGTCCATGAATCTGCTTGAATTCTTCGCCGTGCCGGCGTTCGCGCAGGCCGCCCCGGCCGCCCAGCCCGGCTTGGGCGGTTTCGGCCTGCTGATGCCGATCGCGCTGATCGCCATCATGTACTTCCTGATGATCCGCCCGCAGATGAAGCGCGCCAAGGAACACCGGGCCATGCTGGACAAGCTGTCCCGCGGCGACGAGGTCATCACCTCCGGCGGCATCGCCGGCACCGTCACCGACATCGGCGACAACTTCGTCACCGTCGAAGTGGCCGACAACGTGCGCGTGCGCGTGCAGAAGGCCGCCGTGGGCAACGTGCTGCCCAAGGGCACGCTGAAGTCCGCCTGATCGTCGCCTCCGCCCCGCCGCCCGCGCGGCGGGGCGGTTCCCGCTGTTTTCCGAACCACCTGCTGAGCGCATGCCCGGACCGGGCCTGTGCGGACCGCCCCGATGCTTGAATTCCCACGCTGGAAATACGCCCTCATCCTGCTGGTCATGCTGGCCAGCACGTTGTATGCGCTGCCCAACCTGTACCCGCAGGATCCTTCCGTGCAGATCACCGCCAACCGCGGCTTCGCCATCGACGCCGCCCTGCGCGGCCGCGTGGACGCCGCGCTGAAGGACGCGGGCGTGCAGTCCAAGGCGATCGACGCCGAGGCGGACAGCATGCTGGTGCGCCTGCCCAGCCTGGAGGCGCAGACCGCGGCCAACGACGCCCTGCGCACGGCGCTGGGCGAGGACTACGTGGTCGCGCTGAGCCTGGCGTCCACCGTGCCGGACTGGCTGGGCTGGTTCGGCGCCCGCCCGATGGTGCAGGGCCTGGACCTGCAGGGTGGCGTGCACTTCGTGCTGCAGGTGGACCAGAAGGTGGCGCTGGACAAGCGCATCGAGAGCTACCTGGAAGACGCCCGCGTCATCCTGCGCGACAAGCGCATCCGCTACACCGCCGTGGAGCGCCGCGCCGACAACGGCGTCGTGGTGACCCTGGCCGAAGGCGAGGACGTGGCCGCCGCGCAGAAGGCGTTGGCGACCGCGCTCAGTGCGCGCGGCAGCGCCAACGCGCTGCCGGGCGCCGGCCTGTCCTACCAGACCAGCGGCAACCAGATCGTCATCGGCCTGCCGCAGGCGGAACTGGACCAGATCGCCGGCGAAGCCATCGAGCAGAACCTGACCACGCTGCGCAACCGCGTGGCGGAAGTGCTGGGCAAGGCCTCCGAGCCGGTCATCCAGCGCCAGGGCAACGACCGCGTGGTCGTGCAGTTGCCCGGCGTGCAGGACACCGCCGAGGCCAAGCGCCTGATCGGCGCCACCGCCACCCTGGAGTTCCGCGCCGTGGTGGAAGGCAACGCCGCCGACGCCGTGGCCAGCGGCCGCATCCCGCCGGAGGCCAAGGTCTACCAGTTGCGCGAAGGCCGCGGCCCGGTGCTGCTGAACAAGCGCGTGCTGGCGTCCGGCGACGAGATGGTCAACGCCCGCGTCGGCGTCGACAACAACGGCCTGCCGGCGGTGGACGTGACCCTCAACAACGTTGCCGGCCAGCGCATGTTCGACTACACCAGCGCCAACGTCGGCAAGCTGATGTCGGTGGTGTACATCGAGCGCGTGCCGACGGTGAGCATGGTCGACGGCAAGGAAGTGCGCAGCGTGCGCGTGCGCGAGGAAGCGCTGGCGCCGACCCGCATCGCCGGCGTGTTCGGCAAGAATTTCCAGACCACCGGGCTGGAGAAGAGCGAGGCCGAGAACCTGGCCAGGCTGCTGCGCGCGGGCTCGCTGGCCGCGCCGATGGACTTCGTCGAGGAGCGCGTGGTCGGCCCCAGCCTGGGCGCCGAGAACGTCGCCCGCGGCACCAAGGCGGTGGTGTACTCCTTCATCTTCGCGCTGGCGTTCTTCCTGATCTACTACCGCATGTTCGGCCTGATCACCTGCATCGCGCTGCTGCTCAATCTGGTGATGGTGGTGGCGGTGATGTCGCTGTTCGGCGCGACCATGACGCTGCCCGGCTTCGCCGGTCTGGCGCTGACCATCGGTATGTCGGTGGACGCCAACGTGCTGATCAACGAGCGCATACGCGAGGAACTCCGGGCCGGGGTGCCGCCGCAGGCGTCGATCGCCACCGGCTACGACAAGGCCTCCGGCACTATCTTCGACTCCAACATGACCGCGCTGCTGGCCGGCGTGTTCCTGTACGCCTTCGGTACCGGTCCGCTGCAGGGCTTCGCGGTGACGATGGTCATCGGCATCCTGACCTCGGTGTTCACCGCCGTGACCGTGTCGCGCGGCATCGCCACCCTGATCTACGGCGGCCGCCGCAAGCTGAAGTCGCTGCCCATCTGACGAGAGCATACGAACCATGAAACTCTTTCCCCTGCATCTCGTCCCCAACGACACCAGCATCGACTTCATGCGGCTGCGCTGGGTCTCGATCGCCGTCGCGGTGATCCTGGCGGTGGTCGCGCTGGGCGCCATCGCGTTCAAGGGCTTCAACTTCGCGCTGGACTTCACCGGCGGCACGGTGGTGGAACTGCGCTTCCAGGCGCCGCCGGACGTGGACGGCGTGCGCTCGCGCCTGGAGGCCGCCGGCTACGGCAGCGCCCAGGTGCAGACCTTCGGCACCGGCAGCGACCTGCTGGTGCGGCTGCAGCCGCGCGAGGACGCCGGCACCGCCGCGGCCGCCTCCGAGGCCAGCAACCGCACCGCCCAGGACGTGGTCCGGCTGGCCTCGACCGAGGGCAACGCCGCCACGGTGATGCGCTCGGAGTTCGTCGGCCCGCAGGTCGGCAAGGAACTGGCGATGAACGGCCTGTACACGCTGCTGTGCGTGGTGGCCGGCTTCCTGATCTACATCGCCATGCGCTTCGAGTGGAAGTTCGCCGTCGCCGCCATCCTCACCACCCTGCACGACGTGCTGATCTGCGCCGGCTTCTTCGCGCTGACCGGCCGCGAGTTCGACCTGACCATCCTGGCCGGCCTGCTGTCGGTGATGGGCTTCTCGATCAACGACACCATCGTGGTGTTCGATCGCGTGCGCGAGAACTTCCGCAGCCTGCGGGTGGAGCCGGTGGAGGTGCTGAACCGCTCGGTCAACCAGACCCTGTCGCGCACCATCATCACCTCGTTCGTGGCCTTCCTGACCGTGTTGGCGCTGTACCTGTACGGCGGTGGCTCGCTGGAAGGCATGGCGATCTCGCAGATGATCGGCATCGTGATCGGCACGATCTCCTCGATCTTTGTCGCCTGCCCGCTGCTGACCATCGGCTTCATGAAGGTCACCAAGCAGGACCTGATGCCCAAGGCCAAGGACGTGGAGGCGCTGGCGCGTCGCCCCTGAGCCCTCCGGGTTGCGGGAACAGAAAAAGGCCGCGCAATGCGCGGCCTTTTTCGTGGGGAAGCCGAGGCTGTGCTTATAGGAGCGACGCAAGTCGCGACCGCACGGCCGGATCGACCGGTTCAAGCGATTCACAGGCAGTCGATCAGGCCAGGCGCGAGCGCTGCCGGTCGCCTTCTGGATATGCTGGAGATGCAGGATTCCCAGTCGCGACTTGCGTCGCTCCTACACGGGGAAGCAGGAGGTCAGGCGTTGAACGCGGCCGCGTAGCCGGAGGCGACGATGGTCTTCTGCAAGGCCTCGGCGACCTTGAGGTTGCCGGCGACGATCTGGCGGGGCAGGGCGGTGCGGCCGTCGATCTTGCCCAGCGCCGCGCCGCGGAAGTCGCAGACCTTGCCACCGGCCTCGCGCACCAGCAGCACGCCGGCGGCGATGTCCCAGTCCTTCACGCCGGCCTCGAAATAGGCGTCCGTGCGGCCGCAGGCCACGTAGGCCAGGTCCAGCGCGGCCGAGCCGGTGCGGCGCACGTCCTCGGCGTGGACCAGCAGTTCGCGCACGCATTCCAGTTGCGCGCCGGCGCGGGCGCGCTCGCGCGGCGGGAAGCCGGTGGCGACGACGGTGCCGGCCAGGTCCTTGCGCTCGGCCACGCGGATGCGGCGCTCGTTGAGCTGCGCGCCGGCGCCGCGGCTGGCGGTGAACAGGTCGTTGCGCAGCGGGTCGAAGATCACCGCGTCGGTCGGTTCGCCGTTGTCCACCAGGGCGATGGACACGCAGTAGTGCGGGAAGCCGCGCAGGTAGTTGCTGGTGCCGTCCAGCGGATCGATGATGAAGGTGTAGCGGCCGTTGATCTGCGGGCCGCTTTCCTCGCCGACGAAGCCGTAGTCCGGGTAGGCGCGGCGCAGTTCCTTGATGACGACCTTCTCGGCGTCCGCGTCCACTTCGCTGGCGTAGTCCATCCGCTCCTTCTGCACCACGTTCAGCGCGTCCAGCTTGTTGATGTTCCGCAGCAGCACGTTGCCTGCCAGGCGGGCGGCCTTGACCATGACGGTGACGACGGGCTTCTGCATGCGGACGGACCTCTGGACAGGCGTGTGTGGAGCGAACGAGTGGAAAAGAGCGGCACGGCGCGGTGGCCGGCCCGCGCAGTTTACCATTCGTCCCCATGAACACGCCCGTTTCCGCCGCCGATCCCTTCCCGCGCCAGGCCGCGGGCCGCCTGCGCATCGTCCTGGTGGGCACCCAGCACCCCGGCAACATCGGCGCGGCCGCGCGCGCGCTGAAGACCATGGGATTGTCGCGGCTGGTGCTGGTGGCGCCGGAGCAGGCGCCGGGCGACGAGGCGTTCCGCCGCGCCGCGGGCGCCGACGACGTGCTGGCCGCCGCCCCGGTGGTGGCGACCCTGGCCGAGGCCGTGGCCGACTGCCGCTACGTGCTGGGCTGCACGGCCCGCAGCCGACGGGTGCAACTGGAGGAATTCGCCCCGCGCGAGGCGGGCGCGGCCGCGGTGCGGCAGGCCGCGGAGGGCGGGGAGGTGGCGCTGGTGTTCGGGCGCGAGCGCACCGGCCTGAGCAACGAGGAACTGCAACTGTGCCGCGCCACCGTGCACATTCCGGCCAATCCGGAATACAGCTCGCTGAACCTGGCCGCCGCGGTGCAGGTGCTGGCCTACGAACTGCGGTTGGCGCTGCTGGCCCTGGCGCCCGGCGCCGTCGGCGACGCCGCCGAACGGCACTCCGACGAGGCGCCGGCCAGCCACGCGCACCTGGAGGGCTTCTTCGCACAACTGGGCGACACGCTGGACGCCATCGACTTCCACAAGGGCCGCACGCCCGATTCGGCGATGCGCAAACTGCGGCGCCTGTTCCACAAGGCCGACCTGAACGAGCAGGAGGTCAGGCTGCTGCGCGGCATCCTGGCCGACGCCCAGCGGATGGCGCGGCTGGCGCGCGGCGGGGCAGGCTGAACACTGTCCCCGGATCGGGTTTTCGGCTAGGCTGCCGCCATCGTTTCGGCGGGCTCTTCACGTTGCGTACAACCTGGTTCGGCCTGGCGCTGGCCCTGCTCGGCGCGGCATTGTCTCCCGCCGGCTCCGTGCCCGCCCACGCCGTCGCCGGCGACGACCAGGTGCTCGTGCTCGGCCGCATCAGCGACGATCCGCAGGCGCACTACGAGCAGCTCAAGCCGCTGCTGGACTACGTGGTGCCGCGCATGCGCGACGTGGGCATCACCGAGGGCCGCATCCTGATGGCCCGCGACGCCCAGCAGATGACCAGCTACCTGCGCCGCGGCCGGGTGGACTGGGTCACCGAAACCGCCGGCACCGCCATGCGCCTGCAGGAGCGCGCCGGTGCGCGCCCGCTGCTGATCACCGAACGCGGCGGCGTGAGCCGCTACCACGGCGTGTTCTTCGTCCGCCGCGACAGCGGGCTGGAACGGCTCGACGACCTCAAGGGTCGCACGGTGGCCTTCCAGAACACGGCCTCGACCAGCGCCTACTTCGCGCCGGCGGTGTCGCTGATGGACGCGGGGCAGCGCATGGAGATCCTGCTGTCGCCAATGGATCGGCCGGCGCCGGACAGCGTGGGCTACCTGTTCGCGCGCTCGGAACTCAACATCGCCGCCTGGGTGCACAAGCGACTGGTCGATGCCGGCGTGGTCAGCAACCTGGACTGGGACGACGTGCGCCGCGTGCCGCCGGCGTTCCGCCGCGACTTCCGCGTGATCCACGAGACCCAGGACTTCCCGCGCGCACTGGAGATGGTGCGCGGCGACCTCGATCCCAAGGTCGAGGCGCGCCTGCGCGAAGTGCTGCTGCAGGCCGCCGACGACCCGGCCGCGCGCGAGGCGCTGGCCACGTTCTTCCGTACCACCCGCTTCCTGCCGGTGGACTCGGCTTCGCAGCAGGCGCTGGACCGCCTGCGCCGCGGCGTGACGCGCGTGCGCGAGCAGATCGAATGAAGCGGCTGCGTTTCGGCCTGCAGGCGCGCTTTCTGATCGCCATGGCGATCATGCTGGTGGTGGTCGCCGCGCTGCTGGCCACGCTGCTGCACCGCCAGAAGGTGATGCAGGCCGAGGTCGCCGAGCTGGGGCGCGACGCCATGCACGGCATGGTGGAGGACAGCCTGCGCCGGCACGGCGAGGCGACGGTGGACCAGTTGGCCGACGCGCTGGCCAACCCGCTGTACTACTTCGACCTGGACGCGGTGGGCGCGATCGTGCGCTCGGCACAGAAGGAACCCGACGTCAGCTACGTGCTGGTGTACGACACGCAGGGGCGCATCATCCACGACGGCACCCCGGACATCGCGGTGTACGGCCAGCCGATGACCGACCCGCTAGCCTACGAGGCGATCAACGCGCGCGCGATGCACACGCAGTGGTCGCCGCAGATCGTCGATGTGTCCGAGCCGGTGATGGTCGGCTCGCTGCGCATCGGCGGCGTGCGGGTGGGCTATTCGGTGGCCTCGGTGCGCGCCTACGAGGACAAGGCGGTCGATGCCGCGCGGGCGCGGCTCAACGCGCTGGGCGCCCGCCACCTGGGCTGGATCGCGCTGCTGCTGGCGGCGCTGGTCGCGGCCTGCCTGGCCACCATGGTGTACGTGCAGCGCACCCTGGTGCGGCCGATCCGCCAGCTGGCGCGGGCGGCCCACGACATCGAGGTGGGCAACTACAACGGCGAGCGCTTGGCCAGCGAGCGCAACGACGAGGTCGGCGAACTGGTGCGCGCCTTCGGCACGATGGCCGACAGCATCGCCCGGCACGACCGCGACGTGCGCCGCATGGCCTACACCGATTCGCTGACCGGCCTGACCAACCGGCTGGCCTTCCGCGAGAACCTGGACCACCGCCTGATGATGCTGCGCGGCGCGGGCCGCCAACTGGCGCTGCTGTTCGCCGACATCGACGATTTCAAGCGCGTCAACGACACCCTGGGCCACGAGGCCGGCGACGAGGTGCTGCAGCAGTTCGCCCACCGCATCCGCGACGCGGTCGAGCAGATGGGCGGCGACGACGCACTGCTGGCGCGCTTCGGCGGCGACGAGTTCGTCATCCTGATCCAGGACGGCGACGTGCGCGCCTGCGCCACGCGGCTGGCGGAGAAACTGGTCGCCGAGCTGGGCCGGCCGATCGTGGTGCAGGACCGCCAGGTGTTCCTGGGCACTTCCATCGGCATCACCCTGTTCCCGGAAGATGCCTCCGGCGCCACCGCGCTGATGAAGAACGGCGACATCGCCATGTACCAGGCCAAGGTGGCCGGCAAGAACTGCTACCGCTTCTACAGCCGCGCGATGGACCAGGCGGTGGAGCGCCGCGTGCGCATGGAGCAGGAACTGCGCGGCGCCTGGGAGCGCGGCGAACTGAGCCTGCTGTACCAGCCGGTGTTCCGGCTGTCCGACAGCCGCATCGTCGGCGCCGAGGCGCTGCTGCGCTGGCAGCATCCCGAGCTGGGCATGGTGGCGCCGTCGGTATTCATCGATGTGGCCGAGCAGAGCGGGCTGATCGAGAGCATCGGCCCGCGCGTGCTGCGCACGGCCTGCGCCGCCGCCGCGCGCTGGAGCGCCGACCGCGACGCGCTGGACGCGCTGTTCGTGTCGGTCAACGTGTCGCCGCGGCAACTGCGCAACGGCGACCTGCCCGATGTGGTCGCCGACTGCCTGCGCGAGACCGGCCTGCCGCCGTCGCGCCTGCACCTGGAACTGACCGAGACCGCGGTGATCGCCGACGAGGCGCACGCCAGCGCGTTGCTGGCCACCCTGCACCGCACCGGCGTGAAGGTGTGGCTGGACGATTTCGGTACCGGCTTCTCCGGCCTCAGCCACCTGCGCCGCGTGCCGGTGGACGGAGTGAAGATCGACCGCAGCTTCATCGCCGACATGCTGCGCGACCCCGATGACCTGGCGCTGACCACGGCGATCATCGCCATGGCGCATTCGCTGGGCATCACCGTGGTCGCCGAGGGCGTGGAGAAGGAAGGCCAGTTCGACCTGCTGCGCGAGCGCGGCTGCGACCTGGCCCAGGGCTACTGGCTGGGCTACCCGGTGACTGCGGCGGAATTCGCGCAACTGGTCACCTGAGGCGCCCTCCCTCTCTCGGTTCCTGTAGGAGCGACGTAAGTCGCGACCGCATACCCTGAAGACCGGGATCACCGATCACGCGGATGAAGGCGGATACAGCGACCCATCCTCCAAAGCCCTATCCGCGTTCATCCGCGTGATCCGTGGCAAACGTGCGTTTCCTTTTGTCCCAGTCGCGACTCACGTCGCTCCTACAGGCGCACGCATGCATACACGTATCGCGCGCAGTGCGGCACGGGTCGGGTCAGGACCAGCGGGCGAACAGGTTGGCGGCGAGGTTGGCGAGGTTGCCGGACAGGAAGCCGAACACGACGATGGCGGCGATCCCCAGTGCCCACGCCACCAGCATCAGTGCGCCGTCGCGTTCCAGCAGCGCCAGTGCGAACAGCAGGAGCAGGAAGCCGAACGCGTAGTTGGTGAACGGGATCGGCAGCGCCAGCAGCAGACCAAGCAGTACCAGCAGCAGGCCGGTGAAACAGACCGCCAGGCGGTGGTCGAGCACGGCCGGCAGGCGCGGGCGCACCAGCTTTTCCAGCCGCCGCAGCCACGGCGCCATGCGCTGGCGGAAGCGCACCAGGGTGCCGCGGTGCGGCCCGCGGCGGGCCATGAAACGCGGCAGCCACAGCTTGCGCATGCCCAGCAGCAACTGGGCGCCGACCAGGATCACCAGCGGCCCGCCGACCGCGCCGCCCACGCCGGGGACCGGGATGAAGGCGGGCAGCACGCCCAGGAACAGCAGCATGCCGAAGGCGGCCGGGCCGAAGTCCTTCAGCAGGTCGCCCAGGCGCAGCACGTCGTCCGGATCGCCGTTGGAGAAACCCTCCAGCAGCACGGCGGTGCTCGTATGGGATGGTGCGTCGTGGTCGGCCATGCGTCAGGCTGCCACGTCCTCGCCGTCGCTCTCCGGTAGCCGCTGCAGCAGCAGCTTGTCGATGCGTGCGCCGTCCAGGTCTACCACCTCGAAGCGCCAGCCGGCCCATTCCAGCCGCTCGCCCACGTGCGGGATGCGGCCGAAGCGCTCGATCATCATGCCGGCCAGCGTGTTGTATTCGTCGTCGTCCGGCAGCGCCACGCCGCCGAGCAGCTCGCGCAGGTCGTCGTTGGGCAGCGAGCCGTCCACCAGCAGCGAGCCGTCCTCGCGCACCACCACCAGCGGCGCGTCCTCGGTGTTCTCGGCGGCCTGCAGGCGGCCGACCACGGCGCCCATCAGGTCGCTCTGGGTGACCAGGCCCTGGATCTCGCCGTATTCGTCCACCACCAGCGCCAGCGACTGCTGTTCCTCGCGGAAGATCTCCAGCAGCTTCATCGCGTGGGTGGATTCGGAGACGAACAGCGGCTCGCGCAGCTTGATGAACAGGTCCGGCTTGTCGACGCCGAAGCGGTCCAGCAGCGACTTGACCTCCAGCACGCCGACCACGTCCTGGTCGCTGCCGCGGTAGACCGGGAAGCGCGAGAACGCCGACTCGTGCATGGTCTGCAGGTTCTCTTCGTAGGGCGCGGCGGTGTCCAGCCAGACGATCTTCTTGCGCGGCGTCATCAGGCTGTCGGCGGTGCGGTCGCCCAGCCGCAGCACGCGGTTGACCATGTTGCGCTCGTCGGCGTCGATGACGCCGGCCTCGTGCCCTTCGGACACGAGCATGCGGATTTCTTCCTCACTGATGGTGGTCGCTTCGTCCTTGCCCAGGCCCAGCAGGCGCAGGACCAGGCGGGTGCTGTGGGAAAGCAGCCAGACGAAAGGGAAGGCGACCTTTGCCAGCCAGCCCATCGGAATGGCGGCGAAGCCCGCGATCTTTTCCGGCGCGATGATCGCCAGGCGTTTCGGTACCAGCTCACCGAAGATCAGGGTGAGGAAGGTGATCAAGGCCACGGCCAGCGTCTTGCCTATCAGCTCCGACCAGGGCTGCGGCTCGCCGACGAGGGCGAAAGTGGCCGAAAGCGACGGGAATACCCCCTGTAGCCAGCCGGCGATGGCCATGCCGATGGCTTCGCCGCCGAACAGGCCGGTAAGGATGCCGATCAGAGTGATGCCGATCTGCACCGTGGAGAGGAAATTCTCGGGCTTCTCGGACAGGTCCAGTGCGCGCTGGGCGCGATGGCTGGTCTGTGCCATCTGCTTGAGGCGGCTCTTGCGCGAAGTCATGACCGACATCTCGGACATGGCGAAGAAGCCGTTCAGCAGCACGAGGGCGAAAACAACGATCAGCTCAAGCACGGGAGCCTCCGTTCACGATGGGAGGGCCGGCAGGGCGGGCGGGTGTCTGCCGCGGCGGGCAGTGGGGGGAAGTAGGGTCGTCGTCCATAGGGTGCACCCGGCGGGCGCGGGGCGAGTTTAGCAAACGCCCGGGCGGGTGCAGGGGCCAACCTGAACGAGCCGTTGGGCCGGCGCCGGCCCGGCCCGGCGGCCTCCGGGCTGTCCGTGGCAGTCATGGAGCGGTCATAATTCCACCCCTGAAGCCGTCCATCCCGTGACGGTGGGACCGCCCGATGTTCTCCCTGCAGACGATCTTCGGCTCCGGCCAGCAGTTCTACACCCTGCTGGACGAGGCCGCCCAAGCCGCCCACGACAGCACCAAGGCCCTGCACGCCATGATGAAGGCGACCGATCGCCAGCCGGCGCTGGACGCCTTCAAGCTGGCGCGCCTGCGCGAGCGTGCGGCCTCGGACAAGATCGGCAAGGCGCTGGTGGAGAGCTTCATCACCCCCATCGAGCGCGAGGACATCGAGGCGCTGGGCTCGGCGCTGTACAAGATCCCCAAGCAGGTGGAGAAGTTCGCCGACCGCTACTCGCTGGCGGTCCAGCACCTGGACGGCATCGACTTCGCGCCGCGCGCGGCGATGCTGGAGCAGGCGGCCGCGGTGGTGGTGGAGATGGTCCACGAGATCCGCTCGATGAACATCGACCGCATGACCGCGCTCAACGAGAAGCTGCGGGCGATCGAGAACGAGGCCGACCGGCTGATGCTGGAGCTGTACCGCGACATCTATTCCGGCCGCCTGGACCACCTGCAGATGTTCCTGCTGAAGGAGTTCTTCGAGATCCTGGAGAAGGCCATCGACCGCTGCCGCGAGGCCGGCGTGGTGGCGTACCAGATCGTGCTGAAGAATTCGTGACGGAGCCAGCACCATGCTGACCCTCGTGCTGGTGGTGATCCTGGCCGCGCTCGTCTTCGAGTTCATCAACGGTTTCCACGACACCGCCAATTCCATCGCCACTGTGGTGGCCACCAAGGTGCTGTCGCCGGGCCAGGCCATCGTGCTGGCCGCCGGCACCAACCTGATCGGCGCGTTCATGGGCACCGCGGTGGCCAAGACCATCGCCTCCGGGCTGGTCGACACCGAGGTGGTCAACGTGACCTCGCAGGTGCTGATCTGCACGCTGCTGGGCGCGATCATCTGGAACCTGATCACCTGGTGGCGCGGCCTACCGTCCTCGTCCTCGCACGCGCTGATCGGCGCGTTGTGCGGCGCGGCGCTGGCGGCCTCGCAGAACAACTGGGCCTCGCTGATCTGGTCCAGGGCCGGCGACGCGGACTGGACCACCAACAAAGGCCTGTTGTGGAAGGTGGTGGTGCCGATGGTCACCTCGCCGCTGGCGGGCTTCCTGCTGGGCGTGACCATCATCTCGCTGCTCTACCTGGTCATCGCCTCGATGATGAAGGCCGGCGGTCCGTTGGCGCGGATGGCCAAGCCGCGCTGGGTCAACGCTTTCTTCGGCAAGGCGCAACTGGTGTCCGCCGGCTACATGGGCTTCGCCCACGGCCGCCAGGACGCGCAGAAGACCATGGGCATCATCGCCCTGTCGCTGTTCGCCGCGCAGTCGGCCGGTACGCTGGACGACCTGCCGTCGTGGCTGGCGTTCCTGCACCCGGACGGCGGCAAGGACGACATCGACACCTGGGTCATCGCGACCTGCGCCCTGGTGATGGCCGCGGGCACCGCCGCCGGCGGCTGGCGCATCATCAAGACGCTGGGGCACAAGATGGTGAAGCTGCAGACCATCGACGGCTTCGCCGCGGAAACGGCCTCGGCCACCATCCTGGTGACCGCGGCCCACTTCGGCATGCCGGTCTCCACCACCCACAGCATTTCCACCGCGATCATGGGCGTGGGCTTCGCCAAGAATCCGCGTGCGCTGAAGATCGGCGTGATCGAGCGCATCGTGTGGGCATGGCTGCTGACCATCCCGGCCTCGGGGCTGGTCGCCTACGGTCTGCTGCGCCTGCTGGAAGCATTGGGTCTGACCTGAGCGGGCGGGCCGCGGAACGGCCCTGCCGGACGCGGCGGGTGCAGACACGGCAAAGGGCGGGCCACAACCCGCCCTTCATCGTGTCCGAAGGTGGGATTCGCACCGGCGTGGCCGGTGCCTGCTTTTCAGCAGGAGCGGTACGCGATCCCGGCGCCGCGCTTCAGAGCAGGTCGCCCTCGGCCGACAGCGCCCGTTCCATGCTGTCGCCCAGGCCGCCGATCTCCAGCACCAGGCGGTCGACCTCGGCCGGGCTCAGGCTCTCGTAGGGGCGGTTCTCGCACAGTTGCAGGTAGGGCACGCCGTCCAGTTCGCCGATGGCCAGGTAGCCCACGCTGCTCTGCCAGTTGAAGGTCAGCGCGCGCCTGGCATCGATGCCGGTCATCGGCGCAATCACGGTGCTCACCCGCAGATAGGTGCGGTCGTCGTCGTTGCCCAGCTCGGACAGGAAGATGGACTGGTGGCGCTTGCCGTTGCCCAGCGACAGCTCCACGCAGGCGACGTACGGATCCTGCATGGTCACCTTGTAGCCGGACGAATGCAGGTGGCCGCGGACCTGCTCGAAATTCTCCATGGGGCTCCCCCTGTCGCGATGTGGCGGTGCGGGTATGCTAATCCGCAATGGCGGCCAAGTCTCCCGAACAGCGCATCCTCGCCGTGGTCCGCGCTATCCCGCGCGGCCAGGTGGCCGGTTACGGCGAAGTCGCGCAGCGCGCCGGCCTGCCCGGGCGGGCGCGGCTGGCGGCGCACGTGCTGAGCCACAACGAGGACCCCGCGCTGCCCTGGCACCGGGTGCTGCGCTCGGACGGCCGCATCGCTTTCCCCGAGGGATCGAGCGAGTTCCGCGAACAGAGCCGGCGCCTGCGCGCCGAGGGCGTGCGGGTTGAAAAAGGGCGGGTCAGGCGCGTGCGCGCGGACGACGACCTGGATGCCGCGCTGTGGGGGCCGGTCAAGGGCTGACGCGCTGGCCGTATGATGGGAGGCGACCGTTCCGAGGATTGCCATGTTCCCCCGACTTCCCCCCGTCACCCGGGCGCTGCTGATCGCCAACGCCGTGGTCTACCTGCTGCAACTGGTGTCCCGCGGGGCGCTGGAACCGCTGCTGGCGCTGTGGCCGGTCGGCTACGGCTTCATGCCCTGGCAGTTGCTGACCTACGGCTTCCTGCACGACCCCACCGGCTTCGCACACATCCTGTTCAACATGCTGGCGCTGTACATGTTCGGCGCGCCGCTGGAGCAGACCTGGGGGCCGAAGCGCTTCCTAGCGTACTTCCTCATCTGCATCGCCGGCGCGGGCCTGCTGCAACTGGGCGTGGGCTGGTGGTCCACCTCGGCCGGCGGCATGCCGTATCCGGTGGTCGGCGCCTCGGGTGGTGTGTTCGGCCTGCTGCTGGGTTACGGCATGCTGTTCCCGCACCACCGGGTGATGCTGCTGTTCCCGCCGATCCCGATGACGGCGCGCACGCTGGTGATCGTCTACGGCGCCATCGAACTGCTGATGGGCTTCACCGGCTGGCAGCCCGGCGTGGCGCACTTCGCCCACCTGGGCGGCATGCTGTTTGGGTGGCTGGTGATCCGCTACTGGCGCGGGCAGCCGCCGTTCGGCAAGGGCCGGGGCGGATCGGGCAAGGGGCCGCGCCTGCGCGTGGTGAGGTAGCGTCTTCCGCCGCTGACCGTAGTGGGCGAGCGGCCGCTGCGTGCCGCCGAAGCCGATATACCGCCGGGATCGCTTCGTACCGGCGCGGATGGTGTTGCAGGACTTCATTGGACGACGCGCGGACAGGCGTCGCCCGCGCGTCACGGTCGTGTCCGGCCCGCCATCCAAGGTGGATGGCCGGGCCGGCTAGGGTGTCACTGGCGCGGCCAGGACATGGCCGCGCGCAGGGCCCTCAGCGCCAGATCCGGATCTGCTGCGCCTCGGCCGCCTGCATCGGCTGGCCGGCCTTGCAGGTGAATGCCTGCGCGAACGCCGGCTGCTGGCTCAGAGGGCCGTTGGTGCGCCACTGGCCCGGGGCGTGCGCGTCCACCGCGGCGCGCTGGGCGGCCTCGGCTTCGGACAGGTTCTGCGCCCACAGCCGCGCCCACGCCTTGTGGAACGACTGCCTGGCCGCGGCGTCGGCCTGCGGCTGCTCGGCGGCGAAGGCATCCCAGGCCAGTTCGATGCCGGCCAGGTCGGCCAGGTTCTCGTCCTGGGTCAGCGTGCCGTTGACCTTGACGTTCTTCAGCACCGGCCAGGCGTAGGCGCCGTACTGGGTGGCGATGCGCTCGCGCAGGGTGGTCCAGGCGGCCACGTCGGCGGGCGTCCACCAGTCGCGCAACTGGCCCTTGGCGTCGACCATGCGGCCCTTGCCGTCGAAGCCGCGGCTCAGTTCGTGGCCCACCAGCGCACCGTAGGCGCCGTACTGCACGGCCGCGGGCTGGCGGGCGTCGAAGATCTCCTCCTGCAGCACCGCGGCGGTGACGATCAGGCGGTTCTGCGCCAGGTCGTAGGCCAGCGCCGGCTGCTGCGGCAGCACGTCCCAGCGGCGGTCGGCGTTGCCCTTGCCGATGCGCTTCATCTCCTCGCGGTGGCGCCAGGTGGAGGCGATCAGCATGTTGCCGCCGAAGCTGCCACGGCCCATCGGCTGCACGCTGTAGTCCAGGTCGCGGCGCGGCGTGCCTACTTCGATCTTCAGGTGCCCCAGCTTGGCGCGGGCCTCGGCCTTGGCGCTGTCGCTGAGCCAGGTGCTGCGCGCGATGCCGCGCTCCAGCGCGTCGCGTACCTGCGCGGCGATCTGCTCGGCGCGGCGCTTGTGCTCGGCGGGCACGTAGCGGGTGGCGTATTCCTTGCCCAGCATCGGGCCGGCGGCCAGGTTGATGGCGTCCAGCACCTGCTGCCAGCGCGGCGCTGGCTCGGCCTCGCCGCGCAGCACGCGGCCGCGGAAGCCGAACTCGGCCTCGCGGAACGGCTTGGCCAGGTAGGGCGCCATGGCGTCGCCCACGCGCCAGCGCAGGTAGGCTTTCCACTGCTCGGGCTTGAGGCTGCCGATCAGGTCGTCCACGCGCTTGAACAGCGCCGGGTCGGCCATCGACACGGTGTCGTCGTTGACGCCCTGGGCCTTGAGGAAGGCGTCCAGTTGCAGGTTGCGGTACTTCTTGCCCAGGTCCTTGGTCGGCACCGGCGCGTAGTTGGCGAACGGGCTGCGCAGATCCAGCAGCGGCTTGGACACCTGCGCCAGGCGCGTCTCCAGGTCGATGACCAGGGCCGATTCGGCATCGAGCTTGGCGGCGGGGGTGCCGGTCAGCGCCAGGACCTGCTTCACGTAGGCGCGGTAGCGGCCCAGCAGTTCGCGGGTGTCGGCGTCGCTGCGGGTGTAGTAGGCCGGGTCGGGCAGGCCCAGGCCGCCCTGCATGAAGTAGCCGATGTGGCGGTCCAGTGCCTGCAGGTCCACGTCGGGGCTGAAGTTGAAGGCCACCGGGATGCCCACCTGGTGCAGCGCGGCGATCGCCGGCGCCACGTCCTTGGGCTTCTTGATGGCGTTGATGCGGTCCAGCAACGGGGCGATGGGCTTGGAGCCGTCGGCCTCCACCGCGGCCTCGTCCAGGCCGCTGGCCCAGAAGTCGCCCAGCAGCTTCTGCACGTTGCCCTGCGGCGCGCGCATCGCCGCATCCAGCAGTTCGCGCTGTTGCAGCAGGGTGCGCTCGCGGAACTGGCCCAGCACGCTGACCGAGCCGGCGCCGGCCGGCAGCGGATTCTGCTTCAGCCAGTCGGCGTTGGCGGCGGTGTAGAAGTCGGTGCATTCGGCGCTGACCGCGGGCGCGCGGGCGGGGGCGCGCTTCTTGCGCTGCGCATCGGCATCGGGGGCGCCCAGGGCGAACAGCAAGGCGAGGGCGATCAGGGAGGGGCGGCCGAGTGCGTTGCGCAGGCGGGGCATCAGGGAATCCATCGGTTCAGGGGTGCGGGGATTCTAGCAAGCGCCCGCCGCGCTTCCCCGCCGCCGGGCCGGCGGAACGCGGCGCCGTCGCCTCCGTTTCCGGGCGCGCGTCACATTGCCGGCACGCCGGAAAGAAAAAGGCCCGGACGGGCCGGGCCTTCTTCCTGCGCTCACGCGCCGCGGCGCGTCACCAGATGACCACCTGCTTGTCGCCGCTGCGGACCATGGCGTCGCCCGGCTTGCACTGGAACGCGGCCGCGAATGCCGGCAGGTTGGACGGCGCGCCGATGGCGCGGAACTCGGCCAGGGCGTGTTCGTCGGTCTGCAGGCGCTTGGCCAGTTCCTGCGGCGTGTAGTTGCGGCGCCACACGGTGGCCCAGTTGAGGAAGAAGCGCTGGTCGCGCGTCAGCCCGTCGGTCATCGGGTCGGGCGTGCCGGCGGTAGCCTTCTTCATCGCGTCGTAGGCCGTGGCCAGGCCGCCCAGGTCGGCGATGTTCTCGCCCAGGGTGTGGTTGCCGTTGATCTTCTTCCCGTCGGCGGTGCGGTAGGCGTCGAACTGCGCGACCAGCTTGCCGGTGCGCGCCTGGAAGCCCTGCGCATCGGCCGGCGTCCACCAGTCCTCCATGTTGCCGCCCGGGCCGAACTTGGCGCCCTGGTCGTCGTAGCCGTGGGTCATCTCGTGGCCGATCACCGCGCCGATGCCGCCGTAGTTCAGCTCGTCGCTGGCCTCGGGGTCGAAGAACGGCGGCTGCAGGATGCCGGCGGGGAAGGTGATCTGGTTGGCCAGCGGGTTGTACTGCGCGTTGACCGTCTGCGGGCGCATGCCCCACTCGGTCCTGTCGACCGGCTGGCCGATCTTGCCGATGTCCCACTTGTAGTTGAATTCGCGCGCCGCCATCACGTTGCCGATGTAGCTGTCGCGGTCGGTGGACAGGCCGGCCCAGTCGCGCCACTTGTCCGGGTAGCCCACGCGCGGCTGGAAGGTCGCCCACTTCTCCAGCGCCTTCTTCTTGGTGTCGGCGCTCATCCACTCCAGGTGCTCGATGCGCAGCTTCAGCGCCTCGCTCAGGTTCTTGATCAGCGCTTCCATCTTGGCCTTGGACTCCGGCGGGAAGGCGACCTTGACGTACAACTGCCCCAGCGCCTCGCCGATCTCGCCGTCGATGGCGCCGAGCACGCGCTTGCCGCGCTCGCGCAGTTCCTTCTGGCCGCTGAGCGTCTTGCCGTAGAAGTCGAAGTTCTCCTGCACGAAGGCGTCGGACAGGTACGGCGAGGCGTCGTCCACCAGGTGGAAGCGCAGGTAGCTCTTCCACTGCTCCACCGGCACGTCGGCCAGCATCCGGCTCACTTCGGCGTGGTACTCCGGCACCGACAGCGAGAACTTCTCCGGCACCTTCACGCCCTGCGACTCGAACAGCGCGGTGAACGGGAAGTTGGGAGAGAGCTTGTCGGCCTCGGCCGGGGTGACCGGGTTGTAGTACAGCTCCACGTTGCGCGAGAACTCTTCCGAGGACTTGGACGCCTTGGCCAGGCGGGTCTCGAACGCCAGCACGTCCTTGGCCTGTTTGGCGGCGTCGGCGGCGGGCGTGCCGGACAGTTCCAGCACCTTGGCGACGTGGGCGACGTAGGCGTCGCGGATCTTCTGGTAGTCCGGCTTGCTGTAGTAGGGCACGTCCGGCAGGCCCAGGCCGCCCTGGCCGGTGGCGGCGATGTTGATGCTGGAATCCTTGAAGTCGGGCATCGAGCCGATGCCGATCAGGTAGCCGTTGCCCTTGGCCGCGGACTTGCGCAGGAAATCGGCCACCGAGGGGCCGTCGGCCAGCGCGTCGATCTCGGTCAGGTAGGGCTTGAGCGGTTCGATGCCCTGCTGGTTGATCTTGTCCACGTCCATGCCGGTGGCCCAGAAATCGCCGACCAGCTTGTCCACGCCGGTGGCGCCCTGGTGCGCGGCGGCCTGCTCGGCCAGTTGTCGCTGCACGGCCAGCGAGCGCTCGGCCAGCATCTCGAACGCGCCCCAACTGCTGCGGTCGCCGGGGATGGCGTTGGCGGCCAGCCACTTGCCGTTGGCGTAGCCGGCGAAGTCGGTGCAGGCGTTCTTGCCGGTGTCCAGGTCGGCCAACTGGAAGCGGTTGACGCCGGGCAGCGCGCTTTCGTCCAGCTTCAGTTCCAGCGCGGCCGGCGCCGGGGAGGCGGTGCCGGCGGCCGGCGCGGCGGCGTCCTGCTTGGAACAGGCGGCCAGCGCGGCGGCCACGGCGAGCGAAAGCATCAGGATCTGGGGTTTGCGGACGGTCACGGCGTACTCCGGCCCCGGCGGGGCAGTGGAAAAAAGAGCCCCCGGGCGGGGGCATGGTGCGCCGGACTCTACGCCTGTCGGCGTCAACTCAGGTGTGTCGAAGGTCATGGGGCGTCCCCTGCAACTTCCGGCATCCGGGAATCAAGATGTGTCGCAACGCGCTGAGTCCATTGGGATTTCCGGTGCCCCCGGCTTCAAGCGCGACGCAGCGCGCCGATGGGGGCAAAGCCGCTGGATCGCCGCCGCCGCACCGCCGAAGCCCATGCTACGGTGCCGCCCAGGAGGGCACCCATGCAGATCCATTTCCACGGCGCCGCCGGCGAGGTCACCGGTTCCATGCACCTGGTCGAAGCGGCGGGGCGCCGCATCCTGCTCGACTGCGGCATGATCCAGGGCAGCCGCGAGGCCGAGGCGCGCAATGCCGAGCCGTTCCCGTTCGATCCGGCCTCGCTGGACGCGCTGGTGCTCAGCCACGCCCACATCGACCACATCGGCCGGGTGCCGCTGCTGGTGGCGCGCGGGTTCCGCGGGCCCATCTACACCCAGCAGGCCAGCGCCGACCTGATGCCGATCATGCTGCTGGACGCCGCCTCGCTGTCCGAATCCGAGGCCGAGCGCGCCAACCGCGACCGCCGCCGCGGCGAGCCGGAGATCGCGCCGCTGTTCACCCCCGAGGACGTGCAGGCGGCGATGCGCCAGGTCCGGCCGCTGCCCTACGACGCACGCACCACGATCGCGCCGGGCGTGGACATCGCCCTGCACGATGCCGGCCACATCCTGGGTTCGGCCATCGTCGAGCTGTGGGCCGACGGCCGCAAGCTGGTGTTCTCCGGCGACCTCGGGCCCAAGGGCACGCCGATCCTGCGCGATCCCGCGGTCGTGCGGCAGGCCGACCTGCTGCTGATGGAGTCCACCTACGGCGACCGCAACCACCGCGACCGCCCGGAGACCATCCGCGAGCTCGGCGACATCTTCGAGCATGCCTGGCGCGACCGCGGCAACGTGCTCATCCCGGCCTTCGCCGTGGGCCGCACGCAGGAACTGCTGTACTGGTTCGCGCGCCACTGGGAGGCGTGGAAGCTGGCGCGCTGGCGGATTTTCCTGGACAGCCCGATGGCGGCCAAGGTGGTGGCGGTGTACGCGCGCCACCACGAACTGTTCGACGAGGACGCCAGGCGCGTGTGGACGCAGTCGCCCAATCCGTTCCGCCTGCCCAACCTGCACGTGGCGGAGAGCACCCAGCAGTCGATGGCGATCAACCAGATCGAGAACGGCGCCATCATCATCGCCGGCTCCGGCATGGCCAACGGCGGCCGCATCCAGCACCACCTGCGCTACAACCTCGGGCGGCGCAACGCGCACATCGTGTTCGTCGGCTACCAGGCCGAGGGCACGCTGGGGCGGAGGCTGGTGGACGGCGCGGCCTGGGTGCGCATCCACGGCCGCGACTACCGGGTCAACGTGCAGCGCCACACCGTCGGCGGCCTGTCGGCGCACACCGACCAGCGTGGGCTGCTGGAGTGGTACGGGCAGTTCCAGCCCTCGCCGCCGCTGGCGTTGGTGCACGGCGAAGACAAGGCGCGCGAAGCCCTGGCCGGCGAGATCGGCCAGCGCTACGGCGTGCACGCCGAACTGGCGCGGCCGGGGATGTCGCTGGACGTGTAGGGTCGGCCGGCGCCCGTCGCCGGCCAATCAAGGCAAGGTCGGGTTCCGAAGCCACCGCATCCGTAATGGCGCCGCTGCGGCCGGCTCGCCGAGCCAGGTTGCCCTGCGTGCCCTGAGCCGTCGATGCCGATGAGCGACGGCGCCGCGGCGAGCAGGTGGCCGCTGAAGTCGGGCACTGATGCCGACACTCAAGGTAGTGTTCCCGTGGCGGCGACCGTTCGTTGCGCCCTTGCCATCGCTACGCGCCGCGGCGAGCAGCGACAGGATGACGAAAGCTCCGGCGAAGGCGGCGGCCGAACAGTGCAAGCGCCAGGAGGAGGCCATTGTGTCGGCCGGAATCGGCGGTGGCGATCATACGGATCGCACCCAGGCGGGCAGCCGTCGTGCGGCGTGCGTATCGAGGCGTGCGCGGACCGGCAGGCCCGGGAGGGCGGCAGTGACGAAGCCGATCAGCGCCGGCCGGCGGACACCGGCACGGTGTCGTGTTCGCCGGTGTGGCTGCTGCGGTTGCGCCCGGATTGCTTGGCGCGGTACAGCGCGGCGTCGGCGCGGTCGAAGACGTCTTCCGGCCCGGCGTCGTCGCCGGACTGGTGGGTGTGGATGCCGATGCTGGCGGTGAAGCGCGGGGCGACGCTGCTGTTGCTGCCGTGCGGCTTGTTGCCCAGGTTGGCCAGGTCCACGTGGATGGTGGTGGCGATGGTGGCCGCGGCCTGCGCCGAGGTTTCCGGCAGCAGCACCGCGAACTCGTCGCCGCCCAGCCGCGCCACCAGGTCACGCGGCCGGCGCGCGCGGCTGCGCAGCACGCGGCCCAGCGCCTTCAGCGCGGCATCGCCAGCCGGATGCCCCTGGCTGTCGTTGAGTTGCTTGAAGTGGTCGATGTCCAGCACCAGCAACGACAGCGGCTGGCCGGAGCGCTGCGACAGGCGCATTTCCTGGTCCAGGGTCATGTCGAAGCGGGTGCGGTTGGCCAGCCCGGTCAACGGGTCGGACAGGGCCTGCCGGTGGGTGCGGCGCAGCAGCCGGTACACCCACAGCAACGCGCCCAGCCCCAGTACCAGCAGCGCGGGCACTGGCGAGAACCACAGGTGGGCGAAGCGCAGCAGCACGACCGACAGCAGCAGCGCGACGACCATCATTGCCACGGTCGGGCGCCAGATCTTCTGCAGGCCGGGCAGCAGCGCGGCCAGCAGCGCCAGCGCCACCAGCAGCATCGACAGCACGGTCTGCCAGGCGAGCGACATCGGGGTGACCGCGATGCCTTTCACCAGCATGTTGAGCACGTTGGCCTGGTAGTCCGAGCCGCTCATGTGCAGGGCGGCCTGGCCCGGCGCGGCGGCTTCGGTGCCCAGCCCGGTGGCGTTGGTGCCCACGATCACCCAGTGGCCGCGCAGGACCGAGGCGGGGATGCGCTGGTTGAGCACGTCGGTGTAGGAGACGTGGCGGTAGGCGTCCGAGGGCGCCGCGTACGGCACGCGCACCCGGTAGTCGCGCACCCATTCGCTGGCAGAGGGCGGATCGTTCACCGCGTCGAGGCGATGGCCGGGCAGGGCGGCGTCGCTGCCCGGCGGCTGCTCCAGTTGCAGCAGCGCCAGCGCCAGCGCCGGCCAGTGCGCCGAGCCCAGGCCGGCGCGCAGGTAGGCGTCGCGCACCACGCCGTCGTCGTCGACCACCATCTCGGCATGGCCCAGCGCGGCGGCCGAGGCGGCGAACTCGGGGATCGGCATCAGCTCCACGCTGGGGCCGTCGAGCTGGACCGGCTCGGCCAGCACCGGCAGCACCACGCGCCCGCTGCGGTTGAGCGCGCGCGCCAGCAGCGCGTCGCCCTCGGGGTCGAACAGGGCCGGCTCGGACAGCAGCACGTTGAAGGCGACCCCGCGGGCCTCGGCCAGGCGCAGGCGGTCGATCAATTGCGCGTGGGTGCGCCGCGACCAGGGCCAGCGCCCGAGTTCGGCCAGGCTCTTGGCGTCCACGTCCACCACTACGATGCGCGGATCGGGCTCGGGCGCGGAGGTGCGGATCAGGCGGTCGTAGACCAGGTCGTCCAGGCGCTCGGTGGCGCCGGACAGCGTCACCAGCACGACCACCGCGCACGCGCCCACGGCCGCAAGCACGCGGGTCTTCCATTTCTGCAGGGGCTTGGAGGCACTCACAGGGCCAGCAGTATGAGCAGGGCGCCCGCGCCGGCGCCAATCCGGCACCAGCGGCAGGGCACGTCGACCCGTTGCGCCGGCGGGAATGCGCCCTCGAAGCCGTCCACGTCCACGGCCCGCGCGCGCAGGTACCAGGTGCCCGAGCGCAGGCGCGGCAGGGTGATCTCGGCCTGCTCCACCACTTCGTCCACCTGAGGCTGCGCGAAGTCCGGCGTGCGCGACATCTGGAAGCGATAGCGCTGTCCCGGCTGCCCGGCGGGCCAGCGGAAGGTCACGTCGCGGTGCTTGCCGGCCGCCGGGCTGTCGATCCCGGTGATGTCGATCAGCGGGCGGACGGTGAAGGGCAGGGCGTCTCCCCAGGGGCCGGTCTTGCCGGCCGCATCCACGCTGCGGATGCGCCAGACGTATTCGCCAGGCGCCAGCGGCTGCGCCAGTTCGGCGCCGGTCGCGCCGTGCACGGTGGCGGCGGCCAGCGGCGCGGCGAAGCCGGCGGCGTCCGCGGCCACTTCATACTGGTAGGCGCGCGCGCCGGGCGCCTGCGTCCACGCCAGCGCCACGGCCGGCGTGCGCACCACGCCCTGCGCGGGCGGCGAAATGGTGTAGGGCGGCTCGGGCTGCCCGCCGACGCGGAACGCGACCTGCGCGTCCAGGCCTTCCAGCCCGTCGGCATTGCTGGCGCGCACGCGCAGGTGGTATTCGCCCTCTTCCAGCGCCGGCAACTGCACGTTGGGTTCGCGGGTCTCCAGGTCCACCTGCACGGTGTCGAAGCGGACCTGCCGGCTGAGCTGCACGCGGTAGCGGTCGGCCCCGGGCACCGCCGGCCAGGCCAGTGCCGGCTGCGCGCGCTGCTGCTGCGCGGCGACGCGGGACAGGTCCGGCGCCGGCAGCAGCGCCACCGGCCGCACGCCGTCGCCGCCCTCGGCGACCACCGTGCCGTAGCCGCGCTGCACCAGCGCGCTGCGGCGGGCGCTGTTGACGGCGACGCGGCCTTCCAGCACTTCGGTATAGGTGCGGCCGTCCGTGGTCTCCACCCGGAAGCGGGTGCCGCGCACCGCCGACGAGGCGCTGGGCGTGTCGACGATGAAGGACGAAGGCCCGCGCTGCGGCCGCACTTCGTTGCCGATGCGGCCGCGCTGCAGGCGCAGGCGGATGTCGGCCAGGTCCGAGCGGCCGAAGTGGTTCAGGCGTTCCAGCAGCAACTGGCTGTCGCCCAGCAGCATCAGCCGCGAACCGTCGGTGAAGCGCAGGCTCAGCGAGGCCTGCGGTGCGGTTTCCAGCCAGGTGCCGGTGGGCAGGGTCATGCCGGCGGTGACCGGCATGGCGCGCTCCTTGCCGCGCGCGGTGGCGTCGCCCTGGATGGCCACCACGGTGGCCCGCGCCGGCCGCACGTGCAGCCAGGCCATGGGGATGCGCAGCAGGGTGCCCGGCGGCAGCCGGTAGGGGTCGCCGATGCGGTTGTGCTCCTGCAGGCGCTGCCAGGGCACGTCCGGCTTGAGGTATTCGGCGGTGAGGTCCCACAGCGTGTCGCCGGGGCGCACGCGGTAGTTCCAGTCCTGGGCCGCGGCGGGCGCGCACACGGCGAGCAGGGCCAATGCCAGCAACAGCATCCGCCGGAGGAGTCCTTGCCGTGTCTTGTCCTGCAATCCCTTCCCCATATCCCCTGCGTCCATTGGAAATGCAAAGCTCATCACAATTATAGACAATCCTCGCCTCAGCGCTGGCCGTTCCTTTCCGTAGATTGCGTAAGGCTACTTTCGTTCTGCTGGGGCTCAGGAAAACCGGCCTCCGGCGCGCCCCACAAGGCGGCGATCCGCCGGGCCAGCGGGTAGGGCTCGGGGTCGTCCCGGTTGGTCAGCACGACCACGGCCAGGCGCCGGCCGGGGAAGCGCACCAGCACGTTGCGGAAGCCGATGCTCTCGCCCGAATGCCACTGCATGCCCTCGTGCAGGCGCCAGCCGAAGCCGTAGTGCGCCACGTCCGGCTCCGGAGTGGCGGTGGCCGGCTGCAAGGCCAGGGCCCAAGACGCCGGGGCGAGCAGGCGCCGGTCGTCGATGGCCGCGTTCCATTTGGCCAGGTCGGCCACCGAGGAATAGATGCCGCCGTCGCCCAGCACCGCGCTGGTGGTGCTCTGGTCGGTGCGGACCCAGCCGCCGTCGCTGCCGCGGCTGTAGCCGTAGGCGCGGCGCGGGACCGGTGGGCCGCCGTCCTGCCGCGCCAGCGTATCGGCCATGCCCAGCGGCAGGAAGATCCGGGTGCGCAGGAATTCGGCGAACCCCAGGCCCGAGGCGCGCTCCACCACCAGCGCCAGCAGCGCGTAGCCGCTGTTGCTGTAGCGGTAGCCGGTGCCGGGCGGGAAATAGGTGCGGTCCTCGCCTTCCAGCAGGCGCAGCACGTCGTCGTCGTGCGCCTGCGCGGTCTGGCCTTCGGGGATCAGGTCTTCGTAATCGACCAGGCCGGAGGTGTGGCTGAGCAGATGGCGCAGGGTGACACCGTCGGCGGCGGCCGGCAGCGACGGCAGCCAGCGCCTGGCCGGATCGTCGATGGACAGCTTGCCTTCCTCCGCGAGCAGCAGGATGCAGGCGGCGGTGAACTGCTTGGTGATCGAGGCCAGTCGGTAGTCGGTGCGCGGCGCGGCGGCGACGCCGGCGTCGCGGTCGGCCATGCCGTAGGCGCGTTCGAACACCACGCGGCCCTCGTGCACCACCAGCACCGAGGCGCCGGGCGCGTCGCCGGTGTAGTCGCGCATCAACCGGTCGATGTCGTCGTTGCGCGTGGCCGCGGCAGGTCCGCTGATGATCATCGATGCGATTCCCCAGGCCAGCAGGCGCAGTCTCCAGGTCGGCGTCATGGCGCCCTCCTTGCCACGTTGCGGACAAGGGTAGCGCAGGCGTTCAGTCCGCGGCGGCTTCTTCGCGCAGTTGCCGGTCGCGCGCCGGCCCCAGGTAGCCGCGGATGGCGTGCCGCATCAGGTACAGCAGCGGGATCAGCGCGATCGCGGCGAGCATCTTGTACAGGTAATTGACCGTACTTACCGCCAGGAACAGCGAAGTAGGCCACCGTTGCGGGCCCAGCACGAAGGCGATCCAGATCACCACGAAACTGTCCACGCATTGTGAGATGGCGGTGGAGCCGGTCGCACGCAGCCAGACCCAGCGCTCGCCGGTGGCGCGCCGGATGCGGTGGAACACCGCCACGTCGATCAACTGGCCGAACAGGAACGCCACCACCGAGCCGGCGATGGTCCACAGCCCCTGGCCGAACACCGCCGCATACGCGCGCTGGTAATCGGGCACGCCCTGCGACCGCGCCGCTTCCACCCACCAGCCGGCCGGTGCCAGCGCGATGGCGGCGAAGGCGAAGCAGAAGCCGAACAGGATCAGCGCCACCGCCAGCCACGAGATGAAGCGCACGCCGCGGCGGCCGAAGAATTCGTTGATGGTGTCGGTGAGGATGAACACGAACGGCCACAGCAGCGTGCCGGCAGTGAAACTGAGCGAGCCCGCCTGCCCGAACAGGTTCCATTCCAGCGGCGCGATGCCCAGCGTGTCCTCCAGCGCGAAGATCTTCACGCCGATGAACTCCGCCAGCACCGTGTTCACGCAGAACACCGCGGCCAGCACGATGAACAGCCGCACCGCGCGGTCGTCCAGCGTGCGCGGCGCGTGCACGGCTCAGCGTTCTCCGGCGCGGGTGAAGGGCATCGCGTCCGGCGCCACCGCGCCGCCGGAGATGATGAAGCTCATCGCCTGGTCCACCGTCCAGTCGGTCGGCGTGAGCAGCTCCACCGGCACGATCTCCAGGTAGCCGGAGGTCGGGTTGGGCGTGGTGGGCACGTACACCGCGGCCAGTTCGCGGCCGCTGCCTTCCTCGCGCATCACCCGCGTCACCAGGCCGACCGACTTCATGTCGCGGTGGGGGAAGTCGATCAGCACCACGCGCTGGGTGCTGCCGGGCTTGGTTTCCAGCATGTCCAGCAGCTTGCGCGCGCTGGTGTAGATGACGTTGGCCAGCGGCACGCGCGCGATCAGTGCCTCGAACCAGCGCAGCAGGCGCTGCCCGACCACCCGCCGCGCCAGCGCGCCCACCGCCAGGATCGCCAGCAGCGTGGCGGCCATGGCGATGGTGTTCTGCACCCACAGCGCGTTGAACCATCCCAGCGATTCGGGGAAGTTGGCCGCGATCTCCTGCGACAGCGGTTCCACCAGTGGCTTGCTGATGCCGGAGAGCAGGACGAAGACGAACTTCACCACCACCCACGTCAACCAGATCGGAAGCAGCGTGAGCAGGCCGGTGATGAAGAGTTTCTGCAGCGAGGCGCGGTGCGCGGGGGCGTCGGGAGGCATGGCGCCATTGTAGGCCCGCCGCGGTGTCCGGCTATAGTCGCTCGCAGGACGCTGTCGACGGGGAAATGGAATGGGCAAGGTGCTGGGCCGGGTGGGATTGGCCGTTTTCGGACTCGTGTGCATGGCGGTCGCGTTGTATACGGTCAGCCGCCTGATGCCGCCGCCGCGCGCGGAAGCCGACGCGCTGGCGTTGCTGGACGCGCCGCGCGAGCGGGCGGGGCGCAACGGATTCGCGGCGCTGTGGGCGGTGGCGCACGACCTGCCGCTGGAGCGTGCGCAGGCGCTGCTCGACGAGGAAGCGCGGCGGCTCAGCCTACATCCCCTGCCGGACGCGGCGCATGCGCCGTACGCCAGCGTGCTGGCGTCCTATCCGCTGCTGGTCGCCACCGACACCGCGCCGGCCGTTTCGTGCAACGCGCTGATGGGCGGCTGCCTGCATGCGGTGAGACAGGACCCCGCCGGCTTCGCGGCCATGCGCGAACAGCGCAGGGCGCTGACCGCGCGCATCGCCGCGCTGGACGCCTACGACTACTTCGCCAATCCGCTGCCGCCGCGGCCCGAGGCGATGATGCCGTCCTACCAGGTGCTGTTGCAGGAACTGGACGTGCACGCACACGCCTTCGTGGCCGGCGATGTCGACGCGGGCCTGGAAGGCGCCTGCCGCAGCGTTTCGCTCGGGCGCAGGCTGGCGGGCAGCGGCGACAACCTGCTCGCCTCGATGGTGGGCGCGGCGCTGGTCGAAGGCGGATCGACGCTGTTCGTCGACATGCTCGCCGAACTGCCGCCCGAACGCGCATTGCCGCCCACCTGCCAACGCGCGTTCCCGGCCGAGGTTTCCATGGCGTCCGCCATCTGTCCGACCATGCTGGGCGAAGGGCACCACATCGTCGACGGCATGCGCCTGTTGAACCGGGAGCAGCAGCGCCAGAACTGGCGGGCCGCGATCTTCATGGACGTGGAGAAGACCGCGGCGCGGTCCGCACCGCGGTTCGCCTGGTATTGCGGCGACGAAGCCGCGGCGCTGGTGCAGGCCGACCGGCCGCTGCGCAGCCTCGCGCGCGATACGTCCCCGTGGTCGCTGGCCTGCGTCGCCAATGCGGTGGGATGCATCCTGGACGGCATTGCCGCACCAGGGCTGGACGGTCATGCGCGGCGCTTGCAGGACGCCGACATGCGCTTGAAGCTGGTCGCGACCTGGCTGTGGCTGCGCGAGCATCCCGACGATCCGCGGCCCTTGGCCGAACGGTTGGCGGCGCGGCCCGATGCGCTGAAGAGTCCCGCGCGCGCGATCGGCGTGAGCGCCGACGGCCGGCTGGTGGCGGCGCGCCACGAAGCCCGGCCGCAGGGCGGCGACGGCGGATTGCCGATCCCGGAATGGATGGCGGACGCCGGCCGGTCCCAGTGAACGGTCACGCCGGCGCGCGCGCCGCCGGTTTCAGGCGCACGTAGACCTGCTTGCGCACGCGGGCGACCACATCGCCGCCGGCGTCGCGCACTTCCACCGGCAGCCAGCGCAGGTGCTTGCGGCCGTCGACGGCTTCGGCGCGGATGTCGTCCAGCAGTGCGTCGTCCACCCGGAACTCGCAGTGCACCGTGCCCTTGCCGGGCTTGACGAACGCGATCTCGCCGGCCTGGTCCCAGACGTAGTAGTCGCGGCCCAGCCGGTGCAGCAGCAACAGCATCCAGAACGGATCGGTCATCGCGAACAGGCTGCCGCCGAAATGCGTGCCCACGTAGTTGCGGTTCCACGGCCGCATGCGCAACTCGACCCGCGCATGCGCGTAGTCGTCCGACAGCGCGGTGACGCGGATGCCCGCGAACAGGAACGGCGGCCACAGGTTCAGGCCGAGGCGGAACAGGGATGCGTTCAAGACGGGCCTCCGGGCGGGGAGGTCAGTGTGCCATACGCAAAAGTATGGATTACCGATGGGCGTGTCGCCGAGTCTGTAGGAGGGGCTTCAGCCCCGACAGGATGGCTTTAACGCAGGCCAGATGGCGGACGCGCGAAGGTCGTGCCCGTTCGCTGGATCGCCGGTCTTCCGGGCGAACCTGCCTCGTTGGAATTGCGGTCGGGGCTGAAGCCCCTCCTACAGGGGGTCTAGGCGGGGCCCAGGCTCAGAACAGCAGCGAAGACATCCGGCGCCGGTACTGGCCCACCAGCGCTTCGTCCTCGATCACGCGGAAGGCGTCGATCAGGCTCTTGCGCGCCAGGCCATCGCCGTAGTCGCGGTCGCGCTTGAGCATTTCCAGGAACTGCTCCAGCGCCGCTTCCGAATCGCCGGCCACCAGTCGGTGCACACCCAATAGGTGACGCGCGCGCAGGTTGCCGGGGTCGGCATCTACCGCGGCCTGCAAGGCTTCCGGTGCCGGCGCGTCCTTCAGCGCGGCAGAGAAGCCCAGCCGCGCGCGCGCCTTCACCGCGCGGTCGTCGGTGGCCAGGTTGGCGGGCAGGGCATCGAGCAGCGTCTCGGCTTCGCCGGCCTCGCCGACCTGCAACAGGGCCAGCGCCAGGTCCAGCTTCAGCTCGGCCTGTTCCGGCTCGGCGGCGATGGCCTCGCGCAATTGCTGGACGCGCGCCTGCGGATCCACCGGGGCGGCGTCGGCCGGCGCCGTTTCTGTCGCCTCGGCCGGTTCGATGCCGTGCGCCTTCAGGAATTCGCGCAACTGCCCTTCTGGCAGCGCGCCGGGGAAGCCGTCGACCAATTGCCCGCCCTTGACCAGGAACACCGTGGGCACCGAGCGGATCTGGAAGGCCGCGGCGATCTGCTGCTCCCGGTCCACGTCCACCTTGGCCAGCACGAAGGCGCCGTTGTATTCGCCGGCCAGCTTTTCCAGGATCGGTCCCAGGGTCTTGCACGGCCCGCACCAGGTGGCCCAGAAGTCCACCAGCACCGGCGTCTCCAGCGACTTCTGCAGCACATCGGCTTCGAAGGTCTCGGTGGTGGCGTCGAATACGTGGGGCAGTTCGCTCATGGGGCGCTCGTGGTCGGTATAGGGGCGTCGCGTTCAGATGGTGCCGGCCGGCGCAGGATACAAGTCGATGTAAAAACCGTTTGACATCACTTTTGACGGAAGTAATGTTTGCATTACATTTTGTCCTGCACGGGTGACATGCATGAGCTTGCAACGGGGTGGCTGGTGGGTGCTGCTGGCCGGCGCGATGCTGGCGTTCTGGGCCCTGCTCGCGGGGCCGGGTGCGCTGCTGGGCGTGGACCTGGGCAAGTGGGGCACGGCCCTGCTGATCGCGCTGGCCTGGGTGTCGATGCTGGCGGTCTCGCACATGCCGGTCGGCGAGGCCGAGCGCAGCGTGTCCCCGGGCGAATGGAAAGCGTGGGTCGGCACGACCTTCATGCTGGTGGCGACCGGCTACTTTCTGGCCAAGGCGCCAGTGTTCGCCGACGGCCCGGTCTGGCACAACCACGGTGCGCGCGCGGTCGGCCGCAACCTGGTCCTGCTACTGGTGGCCTGGAGCGTGCTGACCAGCGTGCTGGCCGCGCGCTGGAAAGGGCGGGTGCAGGAAGACGAGCGCGACCGCGAGATCGAGAAGCAGGCCGCGGGCTGGGGGCGCGGCGCGTTGACTTTCTGCCTGGTCGGGCTGGCGGTGCTGCTGGCGTTCTCGCCCGCCGAGCGGCTGGCCTGGGCCACGCACTTCATGATCGCCAACCTGCTGGTGTTCGCCCTGATGTGGGGCTGGTTGTGCGAATACGCGGCCACGGCGGTGCTGTACTGGAAGGACCGGCGGGCGTGATCGGCGCGGGCGGGAGCATGCTGCCATACGGGCAGGAAAGGTGGCCGCGGCCGGCCCGGTCGCCGGCGGGCCATGTGCGCGATGCCGCGACGTACGGCCGGGGCGGGCGCCGATGAGCGGCACGCCCATCGCCAACGACATCCGCCGCCTGCGCTTCGAGCGCGGCGAAATGACCCAGCAGGCGCTGGCCGATGCCTGCGGCGTGACGCGGCAGACCATCATCGCGCTGGAGGCGGGGCGCTATGCTCCTTCGCTGGAGCTGGCGTTCCGGATCGCGCGGGCGTTCGGCGTGGGGATCGAAGAGGTGTTCCGTTGGGAAACGCAATGAAGGCGGCCGCGCCATGGCTGGGCGTGGCGGCGTCGGTCCTGTTCGCGGCCGCGCTGCTGGGATTCGGCGCGGCGCTGCAAGGGTATTCGCAGGCGATGCATCCGGTGTCGGTGCTGGGAGCGAAAGGCGTGCCGCATGCGCTGGGGTTCAACCTGCTCGGCTTCGTGTTGCCGGGCGTGCTGGCGGCCGCGGCGGCGCTGGACCTGCGTCGCCGGTTGCCGGCCGGCACGGGCTGGAGCGCGCGAATCGGTGTGCAACTGGTCCTGCTCTCGGCCGTCGGCTTCGCCGCGCTGGGGCTGCTGTCGCTGGATCCGGCCGACCTGCACAACGACGCCAGCAGCCTGCACGCGACCGCGTGGATGCTGTGGTGGGTGGCGTTCGTGCCGGGCGCGGTGCTGATCGCCGGAGGCCTGCGCGGCCACGTCGGCGCGCGCGCGCTGGCCGGCGCCAGCGCGGTGGCCGCATTGCTGGTGCTGGTGGCGGCGTTGTTGGCGGTGGAGCTGATGCCGGCCGGCGTGGCGCAGCGCCTGGGGTATGCGGCGTGGCTGGGATGGCTGTGCGTGGCGGGGCGGATGCGGTAGGGCTGTCCGGTGTTCCCCGGCGTTCGCGGCGGGCTCCGGTTGTGGCGGTTGCGAACGGGGATGGGGGTGGTCGGGGCCCGGCCATTCGATGGTGCGTGCGCGCTGTGGCGCGGTTGGCGTCGTGTTTGCGGGTCGGGGCTGAAGCCCCTCCTACAGGCTGCGCGGCCTGGTGGCAGCAGCGCGCGCGGCTCGATGAGCCGGTGAAGCGCTGCCCGCTTCGGAACCGCCCGGCTCAGGGCTGCTTGTAGACCCTTCCGTCCTTCATCACGAAGTCCACCTGCAAGACCGCGTGGATGTCGGCCACCGGGTCGCCGGGCACGGCGACGATATCGGCGCGCTTGCCCGGTTCGATCACGCCCTGGTCGTCCACGCCCAGCACTTCGGCGGCGCGGATGGTCGCCGCCTGCAGCGCGACATTGGCCGGAATGCCGGCTTCGACCATGTAGACGAACTCGCGCGCGTTGTCGCCGTGCGGGCCCACGCCCATGTCGGTGCCGAAGGCGATCTTCACGCCGTTGCGGTAGGCCTTGCCGGCGGTTTCCTGGATCAGCGCGCCGATGCGCTCGGCCTTGGGCCGTACCACTGCCGGGAAGTAGCCGTCGATCTTCGCCTTCTCCGCCACGAAGCGGCCGGCGTAGATCGTCGGCACGTACCATGTGCCGTGCTGCTTCATCAGCCGCATGATCTCCTCGTCCATGTAGGTGCCGTGCTCGATGCTGGTCACGCCGCCGAGGACCGCGCGCTTCATGCCTTCCTTGCCGTGCGCGTGCGCGGCCACGCGGAAGCCGTAGTCGCGGGCGGTGTCCACGATCGCCTTCACCTCGTCCACGGTGAACTGCGGTGCGTCGCCGGACTTGGCGTAGCTCAGCACGCCGCCGGTGGCGGTGATCTTGATGACGTCGCTGCCGTCCTTGTAGCGCTGGCGCACGGCCTGGCGGGCGTCGTCGATGGAGTTGATGACGCCCTCGGTGGGGCCGGGCGGGCCCAGCAGGTGCGAAAGATGGGTGTTGTAGCCGTTGGTCGGATCGGCGTGGCCGCCGGTGGTGGCGATGGAGGTGCCGGCAGCGAAGATGCGCGGCCCGTCGACCAGCCCCTGGTTGACCGCGTCGCGCAGGTGCAGGGTGACTTCGCCGCCCAGGTCGCGCACGCTGGTGAAGCCGGCCATCAGGGTCTTGCCGGCGTAGCCGACCGAACGGTAGGCGAAATCCACCGGGTCCAGGCGGAAGCCTTCGGAATAGCTCTGCGGGCTGGATTCGCCGTCCAGGTGCACGTGCAGGTCGGTCCAGCCGGGGGTGCAGGTGTGGCCGGCCAGGACGATGGATTCGGCATCGGCCAGCTTGGCGCGGCCGGGGATGACCTCGGCCACCTTGCCGTTGCGCACCAGCACGGTGTGCTCGCCCAGGACCTGGCCGCTGCGCGCGTCGAACAGCTTGCCGCAGTGCAGGGCCAGCGCCGGCGGTGCGGCCGCGTCGGCGGCATGGGCGGACGGGACGGCCACGGCCGCGGCGAACGCGGCCAGGGCGAGGGCGGGCAAGGAAGCGGTCATCTGGGGTCCCCGGTTTCGAGCCGCCATGCTAACCGCTGGCGTGGCGGGGCATGCTGCACTGCGGTACCCTTGGGCGCTTTGCCGCCGCCGCACCGAGCCGCCTTCCGCCATGTCCGCCGCAGAACCCGTCGCCTACGATCCGAAATCCGTCGAATCCGCCGCCCAGGCCTACTGGGAGACGCAGCGCGCCTTCGAGGTCGACGAGCAGTCCGACAAGCCCAAGTTCTATTGCCTGTCGATGCTGCCGTACCCGTCCGGCGCGCTGCACATGGGCCACGTGCGCAACTACACCATCGGCGACGTCATCAGCCGCTACAAGCGCATGACCGGCCACAACGTGCTGCAGCCGATGGGCTGGGATGCGTTCGGCCTGCCGGCCGAGAACGCGGCGATCAAGAACAGGACGGCGCCGGCCAAGTGGACCTACGCCAACATCGACCACATGCGCAGCCAGTTGAAGTCGCTGGGCTACGCCATCGACTGGTCGCGCGAGTTCGCCACCTGCCGGCCAGAGTACTACGTGCACGAGCAGCGCATGTTCACCCGCCTGCTGCGCAAGGGCCTGGCCTACCGCAAGAACTCGGTGGTGAACTGGGACCCGGTGGACCAGACCGTGCTGGCCAACGAGCAGGTGATCGACGGCCGCGGCTGGCGCAGCGGCGCGGTGGTGGAGAAGCGCGAGATCCCGCAGTGGTTCCTGCGCATCACCGATTACGCGCAGGAACTGCTGGACGGCCTGGACGACCTGCCGGGCTGGCCGGACGCGGTCAAGACCATGCAGCGCAACTGGATCGGCCGCTCCGAGGGCCTGGAGATCCAGTTCGCCGTCGAAGGCCACGAGCCGCTGATGGTGTTCACCACGCGCCCGGACACGCTGATGGGCGTGACCTTCGTGTCCATCGCCGGCGAGCATCCGCTGGCGCTGAAGGCGGCGAAGGACGACCCGGCGCTGGCCGCGTTCCTGGCCGAGCTCAAGCAGGGCGGCGTGTCCGAGGCCGAGCTGGAGACGCAGGAGAAGCGCGGCATGGACACCGGCCTGAAGGCCGTGCACCCGGTCACCGGCGAGAAGGTGCCGGTGTGGGTGGCCAACTTCGTGCTGATGGGCTACGGCACCGGCGCGGTGATGGCCGTGCCCGGTCACGACCAGCGCGACTTCGAGTTCGCCACCAAGTACGGCCTGCCGATCCAGCAGGTGATCGCGCTGAAGTCGCCGAAGAACGATGACGAGGCGAGCTACGATCCGACCACGTGGCGCGACTGGTACGGCGACAAGACCCGCGACGACCTGGAACTGGTCAACTCCGGCGAGTTCGACGGCCTGGGCTACCGCGGCGCCTTCGAGGCGCTGGCCGAGCGCTTCGAGCGCAAGGGCCAGGGCCAGCGCCGGGTGAACTACCGCCTGCGCGACTGGGGCGTCAGCCGCCAGCGCTACTGGGGCTGCCCGATTCCGGTCATCTACTGTGAAAGCTGCGGCGCGGTGCCGGTGCCGGATTCCGACCTGCCCGTGGTGCTGCCGGAGAACGTCACCCTGGACGGCGTGAAGTCGCCGATCAAGGCCGATCCCGAGTGGCGAAAGACCAAGTGCCCCGAATGCGGCGGCGCGGCCGAGCGCGAGACCGACACCTTCGACACCTTCATGGAGTCGAGCTGGTACTA